>TARA_B110000046_G_scaffold185596_1_pt1 | contig 12739 bp, 16 predicted proteins | sample TARA_B110000046 | Tara Oceans TARA_B110000046 (sample SAMEA4397157) | marine metagenome | biome: Polar Biome; feature: [DCM] deep chlorophyll maximum layer (ENVO:01000326); material: water (ENVO:00002006), including particulate matter (ENVO:01000060) such as... | depth 40 m
TACAGTAAAAGGAAAGCTTCAGGTTGGTTCAAAGAGAAAACAAGTGAACCCCTGGACCTTGTGAGAGCTTCATCAAAAAGATACGAATTTGATAAAGTAACCTTTATGGCGCGGAGAATGCGTAACAAAACTTTTCATTACGACTTTCAATTAGATAGCAGAGGACGTATGTACCCTGTAGTTAACTACTTTGAGCCAACGGGTTCTGATGTAGCTAAAGGTCTGTTAATATTCAAAAATGGAGTGCCTGTAAGTGATAATGTTTTATATAACTTAGCTATTCATACAGCAAATTGTATGGGTGAAGATAAACTAGCTATGGAAGATAGAGTATTATTTGTATGGGTTCACATGGACGAAATTCTAGAAGCTGCGGAAGATTTAACAAATTCAGAATGGTTAAATCAGTTCAAAAGTGAAAAGAAGACTAAGTTTCAGTTAATAGCTGCTGTGTTAGAGTGGAAGAAATACCATGAGCAAGGCGAAGACTACGTTTGTCATCTACCAATTGGTTTAGATGCAACTAATTCAGGCTTGCAGGTACTGTCCGCTGTGACTAGGGATGTTATTGGTGCACAAGAAACTAATGTTATTAATCACCCTGGTCAAGAAATTGGTGATGCTTATATGGTAATTGCTAATTCAGTGCTAGATAACGGATTTGCTTACAACAATTATGAAGAGTTGGATAGCAAAGCTTGGCGTAAATTATGCAAAAGGCCTACTATGTCATATTACTATGATGCAGGAAGAGAGTGTATTCAAGAGCAAACCTATGATGATCGCAGAGACCATGGTGTCGATGTGTTATCACAAATGACTTTTGATGATGCTTCTTATGTAGGCACAGCAATCTATGATGGTGTAGAGTCAGCATTTCCAAGACAAACTCAAGCAAAAGAAGCATTAAAAGCTGGGGTTGAAGAGGCATTAAGAAATAACGGTGGTAAAGCCTTAGTAACTTGGAAAACTGCGTCGGGGTTTACAGCATTTCAAGACTATTCTAGGATTGAGACAGGAAGAGTTAATTGTAGTTTTGCCGGAAAGCTAGTACAATTATCATTTCAGCTGTTTATAGATAAGCCAATGAAAAGTGACCATAGCAAAGGGATAAGTGCTAACTTTGTGCATTCGCAAGATGCTGCATTGTTATCATTAACTATAGCTAATTTAGCTGAAAAAGGAGTGAAGTCATTTATGATGATTCACGACCAATTCTCGGTTAATGCTGAAGAAACGTCTTTATTATTAGAAACATTTAAAGAGACGTTTATTGAAATCTTTGAGGAAGACCAATTAGGTGATACTCTTAGAGCATTCGGATTGCAAACTAATCCGGTAGGCTACGGTGATTTAGATATACAAGATGTGATGGAAGCTAAATATATAATCTCATAAGAGGTTAGGCTTCCACACATATAATTAATGAGGAGTAAAGTATGGCAAGTGAATTTGAAGAGCTATGCGAAATATATGGGTTAAGTCCAGGCGACCCAGAGGCTATTGACAAATTAATTTTTTTAATCAATAGAACAGATAATTCACGTGATGAAGAATTCTATAACGATCAAGGATTTTTTGTGGACGAGGATTTTTTACCCGACGATGACGAACCACCAGATGGCTAGTTACGCGGTTGTATAGTATATACTAAAAATAGGAGATGTATGAGTACATGCACAAGCTGTAAAGTAGAACTTGTTGAAGGAACTAATTGGTCAGTAAAAGGCAGACATAAGTTCTGTAGAGCATGTTTTAAAAGTAAGTACAATAAGAAAAGAATGTTCTTGGATGGAAAGTATGTTCCCATTGCAAGTAAAATTCATAAACCAGGAATATTTAAATCGTTAGATGATGCGTGGTCACATGTTGAGTTAGACAATAAAGATGTTTCGGGTGAAATTTATATTATGACTAATAAGGCTTTTAAAGGTTGGGTTAAGGTAGGTATGAGTATTAATGCTAACGATAGATTAAACAATTACCAAACTGGTGATCCTCATAGATCTTATAAATTGTATAGTAAATTTTATACAGAAGATAGACATGAAACCGAGGGGCAAATTCATCAAATTTTAGGGACTAAGTATAAACGCCAGAACGAGTGGTTTAATGCTAAACCTGAAGAAGTTGAATGGATTATCTCTCAATATTTTGGAGTAAGATATGAAGAAAGAAATGAAAGCACTGATTGACGGAGACGTATTAGTATACTGGTCAGCAAATTGGGGCCAGGCTAACTATTTCGATGTAGTAAATAGTGGGGGTGAAGTACTAGATTCAAGAGAAAGCAAAAGATTTGCTCAAGACTCAGCAGATGACTTAATGGACTTTGGTAACGAAGAACTAACAGTTGAAGCTGGTGATATTCACTTAACTAAGTGGAAATCTTGTGCTGAGTTTATTGATAACTTTATCACAAAAATAGTACGAGAAGCACAATGTGAAACTTTTGAGATTCACTTATCAGGTTTTACTAACTTTAGAAAGGATATTAGTGTAACTAAGCCTTATAAAGGAAATAGAACATCTGAAAAGCCATACTATTATCAGAAGGTAAGAAATTACTTGACAGATAAATATGGCGCAGTTGTAAGTGTTAACGAGGAGGCTGATGATACATTAGCTATCACTCAAAGCAAAGATCCCGATGGTACTTGTATATGTACCGTGGATAAAGACCTTTGGATGGTTCCTGGCAACAAATACAACTTTAGGAAAGAAGAGGCAAGCTATGTAACAGAGTTTGATGGTATGAGATCCATGCAATTTCAAATGTTAGCTGGAGATCCTGTGGATAATATCCAAGGTGTACCCAGAATAGGAAAGGTAACAGCTGAAAAATTATTAGCAGATAACCCTGGAATTGATGATGCTTGGGTTGCAATTGCTAAAGCCTACAAGAAAGCCTATGGAGAAGTTTACAAATGTGTAATGGTCGAAATGGGAAGACTACTCTGGATGAGAAGAGTAGAAAATGAAATGTGGAATCTTCCACAAATACTAAGAAAAGGAGAAATATAAATGGCAAATTTATTAGAAAATGTTGAACTAAGTTGGTGTTTCCTTGACCCTAAAAATCCTCAATTAAACTTTGAGAAAAAGCAGTGGTCAGCAACAGCTAACGTTGATAAGAAAATCGCTTCAGAGTTCAAGAAGAAAGGTTTAATTCGTTCTTTGCGACCTGTTGAGGATGCAGAAGGAAATGAGACTGGGCAATATAAGTTAACTTTCAAAGCTAATGCAGTAACTGCTGGTGGGAAAGATCTTAAGTCTCCAGGTGTGTTTACTAAAGATGCAGCTGGTTTGATTGTTCCTTTGGTTGGTATAACTGTTGGTAACGGTTCTGTAGGAACTATTTCTTACGACACTTACGATTGGAAATATAATGGGACTAGTGGAACCTCTATGTCACTTAAGAATGTATTAGTTTCTGATTTAATACCTTATGAAGCTGATGCCCCTGCTGGTACAGAGTTTGGAACAGTTGAAAAGGGTGCAGAGTTTGTTGAGGCTTCACCATTCAAGGATGATTCACAATTAGATCTTGAAATTGATGCCGACGATGATTTTTAAGTAAGAACCCCTCGGTAGTTTTCTTGGAGGAGAAAGCTACTCGAAACACCAGGTAATACTGGTGTCATACGCTACCGTTGAAGGCGTATCTGAAGAGATAACGGAAATAAAATATAAAAGGAGACACGCATGAAAGAACAACCAGGCATATTTATTCGTCACGAGGCTTGTCCAGCTTGTGGATCGAATGATAACAGAGCCGTCTATGATAATGGGGATAAGTTTACTTATTTCTGTTTTGGATGCGAAGACTCTGGTTTTATAAAAGAAGAGGTAGCAACTAAACAAACAAAAACACAAGGAAGCGAATTTATGAATGCAAAAGAGACAATAGAAGAAATAAATGGCTTCCCAGTAAGAGGCTTTAAAGAAAGAAGAATTAAGAAAGCAATAACTGAGCTCTATGGTGTTAGAGTGGGTTACGATGAATCTGATGGTAAAACTATTCAGTTTCATTATTATCCAATTACTAACAAAGGCAAAGTTGTTGGTTTTGAGAAAAGAGAAGTAGCAGGCAAAAAGTTTACAGCTATTGGTTCAGTTAAGAATAGCGACGAGTTATTTGGTCAATCTAAGTTTCCACCTGGAAGCTCTAGAAAGATCGTAGTAACTGAAGGGGCTTTAGATGCTATGTCTGTTCAACAGTTGTACCAAAGTAAACAGCAAGAATGGCCAGTAGTATCGGTTATTAATGGTGCAGCAAATGCAAGAAAACAAATTCAAGCTAACTTAGAATACCTAAATAGCTTTGATGAGGTTGTTTTTATGTTTGATGCAGATGAACAAGGCTGTGACGGAGCAAAAGCCTGTGCTAAAATTATTCGTACGGGTAAAGCTAAAATAGCTGCACTTGGTAGACACGGAAAAGATGCTAACGATTACTTGAAAGCTGATAAGTTGTATGAGCTAGAAAAAGCTATTTGGAATGCTGAAGCTTATTCTCCTGCTGGAATTGTAAACTCTGCTGATACATGGGCATTGTTTAATGAAGACAGAAGAGAAGATTCTATACCGTACCCAGATTGTTTTGGCGAAGTTAATAAAATGACTTATGGCAGAAGAACTGGTGAATTAACAATATTTACAGCTGGTACAGGAAGTGGCAAGTCTTCATTTGTTAGAGAAGATATATACCACGTTCTTCAAACAACAGATATACAAGTAGGCATTGTGTCTTTAGAAGAATCTATCAGAGAAACACTTGATGGACTTATTGGATTACACTTAAACAAGCGTATAACTTTGCCGGATGTTGAATTCGACCGTGAAGGAAACGAAGGAAAAGATGCTTGGAAAGCAGTTGCTGGTAGTGGCAGATTAACTTTACTTGACCACCAGGGCTCAGTTAGTGATAATTCATTAATGGAAAAGATTGAGTTTATGGCTGCTAGTGGTTGCAAGTTTATATATTTAGATCACATAACTTTAGCTGTAAGTGAAGTTGACGGAAGTGTTAATGAATCTATGGACAAGTTAATGTCTGATTTATTGAAGTGCTGCAAAAGATTTGATGTTTGGATTGGCGTAGTTTCTCACCTAAGAAAGACCGGTGGTGGGGCTAAAACCTTTGAAGAAGGGGCTAATATAACTGAAGATGCACTTAAAGGCTCAGGTTCACTTAAACAAATTGCTTTTCAAATTATAGGCTTTAGCAGAAATAAGTATGAAGAAGATGAGTTTGAGAGACAACGGGTTAAGATCAGCGTGCTTAAGAATCGTTTTACAGGATTCACAGGTCCAGCTGGTAATGCAAGATTTGACAGTGATACAGGTAGATTAACTAATGTACCGGTAGAATTTAGTCAATTATAAATAAAAGGAGATATAAATATGAATGAAAAACTTGTAGTTGATCTGGAGGCAAATGGCTTCCAGAATGATGTTACTAAACTATGGTGCATCAGCATGTTTAATATAGAGACAAAAGAGAAAGAAACTTTTACCGACCATAATGATAATTATAGAGGTATTGAAGAAGCTCTTAAGATTATGTCAACAGCAAAACAAATTATTGGACATAACTGGATTGCGTATGACCAGGTAGTGCTAGAGAAGCTACATAACTTTAAAACTAGCGCAACACTTGTTGATACGTTTCTAATGTCTCAATTATTAAACTTTAATCGTAGGCTAGGACGAACAAAAGGTAGACATAGCTTAGGGCAATGGGGAGAAGCTTTAGGGGTTCTTAAACCTGTTCAAGAGCAATGGAAAGTGTACGAGGATGCTATGCTTAATAGATGTGAAATGGACGTACAAATAAATGTTCGTGTTTACATACAATTAATGAAAGAGTTTAAGAACTCGGGTATCCCTAAGTCTGTTATTCAACGCGAATTTTCAATCGCTAAGATTAGCGCAGAACAAGTCAAAAATGGTTGGTTAATTGATGAAAGATTGGCTTTAAGGCACGTGGCTTTTCTTAAGAAAGAAATTGAAATACTTAGAGAAAAGATTGAACCATCAATGCCAAAAATCGTTAAATGCCCTAGTGTTTGGGTTACTAATACAGAATGTAATCAAATTTTAGGTACTAAATTTGTTAAATATGACACTAACTTAAAAGAGGGTCAACGATTAAAAATGCCTATTTTACCAAGATACACTAAAGCTGGGGTGTTGCATTCGGCGCAAGCTAAATGGCTTGGGGAAGGAGTAAAAGTTTGTGGTCCATATTGTAAAGTAGAATTCCATGATGCTAAGTTAACACAACATAGTGAAGTGAAGAAACTACTATTCAAGAACGGCTGGAAACCAACTGAGTGGAATACAAAGAGGACCGCTGAAGGAAGAATGATTAGAACTTCAGCTAAATTAACGGAGGATTCTTATGGGTCGATTAAAGGCAATCTTGGAAAAGACATTGCTCTTCACGCTACGTATCAGCATCGCCTTAACACTCTTCAAAATCAAAAGGAAGAGACGAAAGGCTGGCTAGGCTCAAGGCGTAAAGATGGCCGAATAGAATGTGTGCCATTTACTTTAGGAACCGCGACTGGAAGAATGAGTCACAAAAACTTAGTAAATGTGCCAGGGGCTAAAGCAACATTTGGGAAGGAGATGAGAGAAATCTTTATAGCTCCTCGTGATCGGGTTTTAGTTGGATGTGATTTAGCATCTGCGCAGTTAAGGCTATTAGCCGCTGCTATGGGGGATAAAACATACTCAGAAACAGTTATTACTGGTAAAGAAGCCGAAGGTACCGATGTTCACACTGTAAACCAAAAAGCTGCTGGATTGAGAACTAGAGCACAAGCTAAGACTTTCATTTACGCCTTTTTATTTGGTGCAGGGGATACTAAGATTGGTTCTATTGTTGGTGGTAAAGCTAAAGATGGAAAGGAGCTTAAGGCAAAATTCCTAAAGAGTTTTCCTGCGTTAAGTAAGTTGCAGTCTAAACTAAGACTAGATTTTGAAAAATCTGGTGGCAAAGATATTACTGCTCAAGATGGTAGGAAGATTCAAGTTGATTCACCTCATAAGCTACTTAACTATTTGCTACAAGGTAACGAAGCTATTCTTGCAAAAGAGTGGGCAAGTATATCTGCAAAGTTAATAGAAAAGAATAGCATTGATTGTAAATTATTAGCTATTATGCATGATGAGCAAAACTTTGAATGCTCTGCTGAAGATGCACCTAAACTAGCAACTGTGCTAGAGAAGGCTGCAACTATGGCAGGTGAAAAGTTAGGTTTTAATTGCAGAATGGATGGTACATCTAAAATAGGAGAAACTTGGTATGACATACACTAATGGAAAAGTTGATAATAGTGATGGCATTTATTGTGAAAGAGTAGATGGAGAAGTATTATGTATGAAATTCTCCGAGTACATGAAGAAAGGCTTTGTGCCTTCTGAAGCTTTGCCAATCAAAGAAATGACAAACCCTCCAAAGGGTCATTAAGTAGATTAAGCAATTTAGCCTGTGTCAATATGGCTAGATTGTTTTTTCGCAAACAAATAAGGAGAATAATAAATGGAAATAGATAAACAAGTTGCTTATAAAATGGCTATTAGGTACAAAATAGAAAATCCTAATACTTATCATAGCGTCAATTTTATATCTAAAAAGATTTTCCAACTTCAAACCTATGAATGGTTTCAAAAAGATAACAATAAAAACAACAAGGAGAAATATGAGAAATTATTTAGGAATAAAAATTGATCTTAAAAAAGATTTAAAAATAACCGAGCAAGCTAAAGAGCTTCTCGACAATTTCTATTTAAAAGAAGGAGAAACTTCACCACAGCAAGCGTATGCAAGAGCTAGTGTTGCTTACTGCGCCGGTGATTTAGAATTAGCACAAAGACTGTATGATGCAGTATCTAATGGTTGGTTTATGTTTTCATCACCAATACTATCTAATGCGCCAAAAGAAGGCGAGGCAGTAAAAGGATTGCCTATTAGCTGCTTTTTATCTTATGTGCCAGATACACTAGAGGGCCTTATATCCCATCAATCTGAGTTAGCTTGGCTATCGGTTAAAGGTGGAGGAGTTGGTGGCCATTGGTCAGATGTTAGAGCAGTCTCAGACAAGGCACCGTCGCCAATACCCTTCATTAAAGTAGCTGATTCGTCAATGACAGCTTACAAGCAGGGTAAAACAAGAAAAGGCTCATACGCAGCTTATTTGGACATCGGTCACCCTGATATTGTTGAGTTTCTTAACATAAGAGTTCCCACTGGAGGCGACAGTAATCGTAAGTGTTTTAACTTGCATAATGCTGTTAACGTCACTGATAACTTTATGAATAAGGTTATTAATGGTGAATCCTGGGATTTAGTTGACCCATACGATAAGTCTATTAGAGATACCGTAGACGCTAGGGGCTTATGGCAAAGAGTGCTGGAAACTAGGTTTAGAACAGGCGAACCTTACATTAACTTTATTGATGAAGCTAATAGAAAACTGCCACAGGCTTTAAAAGACCATGGATTATCTATTAAAGGCTCTAACTTATGCAATGAAATTCATTTGCCTACAGACGAGAATAGAACAGCAGTGTGCTGCTTATCATCGGTTAACTTAGAAAAGTTTGAAGATTGGAAGGATACTACTTTAGTACAAGACTTAATCGCTATGTTAGACAATGTGCTTGAAGAATTTATAAAGCATTCGCCACCAGAAATAGCAAGAGCTGTGTATTCCGCTAAATCTGAACGTAGTTTAGGGTTAGGAGCTATGGGATTCCATAGTTATTTACAAGCAAGCAATATACCGTTTGAATCTGCATTAGCTGTAAGTAAAAATCAAATGATATTTAAGCATATTAAAGATGAAGCAGTAGCAGCCACTGAGGCCTTAGCTAAAATAAGGGGTGAATATAAGTTAGGCAAAGGAACAGGTCGCAGAAATAGTCACTTGCTAGCCATTGCACCTAACGCTAATTCAGGTATGATACTTGGAACATCACCTTCTATAGAACCTCTTAAATCTAATGCATTTACGCATAGAACTAGGGTAGGAGCCCATTTGATAAAGAACGCTAATTTAGAATTTGTGCTAGAAGAACATAGACTTCGGTTAGCCAAAGGTAAAGAATGGCTAGAGGAAGAGTGGAGAGACATTATAAGGCATGAAGGATCTGTTCAACATTTAGATTATTTATCAGATTGGGAAAAAGATGTATTTAAAACTGCGTTTGAGCTAGATCAACATTGGGTTGTTCAGCATGCTGCAGATAGACAAGTGCATATTTGTCAAGGCCAATCCGTTAATGTATTCTTTGAGGCAGGGTCTATGAAATCTTATGTTAATAGTGTTCATATAACAGCTTGGAAGTCTAATCTTAAAGGCCTATATTATCTAAGGGCATCAGCAGGTGAAACTGGTGAGAAAGTTGGGATAAAGGTAGAACAAAACAAGATTAAAGATTTTAAAATTGATGATACTGAATGCTTAGCGTGTTCAGGATAAATATAAGGAGATAAAATGAGTTTATTAGAAGAAAGCAAAACGTACAAACCCTTTAAATACCCATTTGCAATGGAGGTCACAGAAGATCACGAAAAGATTCACTGGGGCACCTGGGAATTAAAGTTGCAAGAAGACGTTGACCAGTGGAAGAAAGAAGTAATAACCCCAAAGGAAAAGAACCACATAACACAAATATTTAGATTGTTTACACAATCAGATGTGCAAGTGGCTTCAAACTACTGCGATTTATTTATTCCTAAGTTTAAAAACAATGAAATTAGGAATATGCTTTTATCTTTTGCTAATCGTGAAGGAACGCATCAAAGGGCTTACGCTTTGTTAAGTGATACATTAGGCTTTCCTGATGAAGAGTACTCAGCATTTTTAGAGTATGAAGAAATGGTTGCTAAGATTGAGTTTATGCAAGATAATGATGTAAGCACACACCATGGTTTAGGCAAAGCTTTAGCTCAAACTTGTATTAATGAAGGTATGAGTCTGTTTTCGGCGTTTATTATGCTTCTTAATTATCAGAGGTTTGGTAAGATGAAAGGTATGTGCGAAGTTGTGGAGTGGTCAATAAGAGACGAAACTAAGCATGTAGAAGCTATGACTAAGTTATTTAGAGTATTTGTTGATGAGCATCCACGTGTTGTTAATGACCAATTCAAAAATGAAGTGTACGAAATGGTTAGAGTTGCTGTTGCGCTAGAAGACAAAGTAGTTGACTTAGCATTTGATCTTGGGCCTGTTGAAGGATTGACAGCTAAAGAGGTTAAGCAGTATATTAGATATATTGCAGATAGAAGACTTATACAGTTAGGGCTAAAACCAAATTTCAAAGTTAAAGAAAATCCACTACCATGGGTAGAATGGATTATTGGTGGTGATAGTTTTAAGAACTTCTTTGAAGGAACTGTTACAGATTATAATGCAGCAGGAATGTCGGGAGAATCCTGGGGTTGGGCCAAGGAAGAACCAGAGGTTAAGCTTAGTAAACAAGAATATATGGATAGGATAGGAGATTTGCATGGTATATAGAAATAAATGTACCATTTGTGGTCTTGAAGAGGATGAGCACAGGGCTTTGGCAGACTATGATAAGCCAAGCCCTTGCATTGCTTGTGGAAGTGAAACTAAAAACGTTGTGGATGGTGTTAGAGTTAAACCTTTCAAAGATGGACCTAATAATGGGAGAATGAAATAATGGGATATAAACCAAATAACAAATGGAAAGCGTCTGTAAGGGGCGCTGATTCCAAATGGGAAGGAGAGTTGGGAGACGGGATACTAAATGATTGGGAACATCACCCTGAAAAAATTCCATACACAATTGACCATACCTATACCCCAGACTTTGCTAAAGGTAATTTAATTATTGAAGCTAAAGGAAGATTTATGGATAGTGCCGAGGCTAGGAAGTACGTATGGGTTAGAGAATCTTTACCAAGGGGCAAAGAGCTACTATTCTTATTCTATAATCATAAAACCCCAATGCCTCATGCAAAAGCTCGCAAAGATGGTACAAAATTAACCCATGGCGAATGGGCTACTAAAAATAAATTCAGGTGGTATACTGAAAACACAATAATGCAAGTAATAGGAGATAAATAATGGCTACAGTAGCAAAAGTAACAATTCAAATGGTGGATGTTGATTCCCCATTTTTAAATACCTCTATAGTAGAAATAGATGAAATTCCAATGGACAATGTTGTTCATAGCAATCTTATTCAGTTTCTGCTAGAGGCTAAACAACCACAGGAAGATAAAAATAAAAAACCTGCGATTGTAATTCCTGAGGAAAAAAGTAATGGAAAGTAACAGTTACCCAGTTGGGGAAATAGCAGAAGCGCTTAGTATAGCAGTTAGCTTATACGAAAGTATTGATTATAATGATGAAATGAAAGAAGAGCTAGAGATTACAATCTTAGGATTAATAAAGTCTTTAAGGATTGCGGCATTTCATAGTTCGGAGAAAAGATAATGAATAGAGTAATAAAATTTCATGCTGATTGGTGTGGTCCGTGTAAAAACTACAGTCCTATATTTGAGCAAGTAACAAGTAAGCTTAACGAAGATTGGAAAGTGGAAGAATACAATATTGAATCACCAAAAGGAACTGAGATGTCTATAACTTATGGCATTAGATCTATTCCTACAACAATCATTGCAGTTGATGGCAAAGAACCACGGAAGTTAGTGGGTCCACTATCAGCCTCTGACCTGTCAGAAGAGCTTGCTGCAAATTAAGTAAGCAAATATGGACTATAGTTAGGTTAATACCTAGTTATGGTCCTTTATTTTTGCCCATTGCTTTGTATCTTTTGTTTTAGAGCACTAAAGAATAAGGCTAAACAAACACAAGCCTAGCGCTAAGAAGTAGCCCATACGGAGATCCTGGGTATCAACTTTTTGCTATAAGGCAAAAATAAAGCTACAAATTGGACAATTATCCAAAATGTAGCTTTATTTTTTGTTTTTAGTAACCTCTCCACTCTTTAGTAGCTTTCACTAACTTTTGAGCTTCAACTCTTCTTACATTTGCTTCGCTATTAGACATTCCAGCTTTAAGATTATCGTGATAAACTTTATTAACCATAAATGTATTAACTCTTGGGGTTCCAGCAAATTTCTCTGGTCCCCCATTGGCCTTTAATATTTCAGCATCCGTCATTCCTTGAGCAGACATTACATTGTAGTCTTTATACATAGTTATCCTCCTCTAACAACATTAGTAAATCTTTCAACTGGTTGTGCACCAATATCAAACCCAGTTTCCATAGTTAAGCCTTTAGCTTCAATTTTAGCTAATATTTCTTCTATTGGCATACCAGTAGCTTCAGAAAGTCCTTCGACCATCTTTTGCCTTAAATTGTAATTAGCGTGGAGATCTTGGAATACTTTACCAGATAATTGTTTAACAGCTTTGACATCATTTGGATGAACAAAGAATGCATCATGAACAACTCTGACTTCAATACCAGCAGCATTTGCGGCTTGAACTAACTTATGTAAGAACGCAGCATCCATCATGTGTGTTACATTAGGCGCCATTCCTTGGGTTACCATTCTAGCATCAGTTGCAATTTTATTAATAGCTTCTGGTGATATGTCGGCTTTAGGAATTTGGTTATATACAGTTACCTCCTGACCCCTCCAATTATCAGCTCTAACAGCAGCTAAATCCGGAACACCCTCAGGACCAATAGTAGCTCGAAAAGTTCTTTCACTTCCCATAACATA
>TARA_B110000046_G_scaffold123536_1_pt1 | contig 12730 bp, 14 predicted proteins | sample TARA_B110000046 | Tara Oceans TARA_B110000046 (sample SAMEA4397157) | marine metagenome | biome: Polar Biome; feature: [DCM] deep chlorophyll maximum layer (ENVO:01000326); material: water (ENVO:00002006), including particulate matter (ENVO:01000060) such as... | depth 40 m
TAAAAGAAGTTTATAAGTTATGATAAAAAGAATATTATTTTTAACGGTATTTGTAGTTTTAGCTAGCTGTAAATCAACCTACGAAATACAAGAATTTTCGATTAAAAACATTCCTTCCGAACCCAATTATAATGACGAGAAAAATTGGGCGGTTTTGCCAAACTCTTACTTTGAAGAATTAAAAGAATTCGCATCTAAAGAAATAGATACTTTACAAGCGGATGTTTTTTATGTATATCCAACTTTAAATTTAGACGATGATGATTTGCGCTGGAATGTGCCTATAGATGATATTGAGCAGCAGGAAAAAGTTTTAAATAAAACAGTCTTATTTCAAGCCTCAGCTTTTGCAACTTCAGGTAAATTGTATGTTCCTTATTACAGACAAGCACATATACGGTCTTATAAAATGCTTAGAAACGGAGGGAAAGAAGCCTTGCTTTTAGCGTATTCTGATGTGAAAAAAGCCTTTGAAATTTATTTAAAAAACTACAATAAAGGCAGACCAATTATTATTGCAAGTCACAGTCAAGGTTCTACACATACCAAGTTTTTGTTAAGAGATTTTTTTGACGATAAACCTTTGCAGAAACAATTAATTGCGGCTTATGTTATTGGTACAGTTTTAAAACCAGATTTATTTACAAACTTAAAACCAATGACAAAACCAAACGAGACTGGAGGTTATGTTGGTTGGAATACATTTAAAAAAGGAAATTACCCAAAAGACAAGAATCTCTATAAAGGGAGTGTAACGACAAACCCTATTACTTGGGATGCTACTAAAACCACAGAGCTATATCAACATAAAGGATTTCTATATTCCAATAAAAAACTCTACAAAAGAGCTTTAAAGATAGAAATTACAGATGGATTAGTTTGGAGTACAACACCTAAGTTTCCAATGCGCTTTTTTATGTCTTTTATAAAAAGTTATCATGTTGGAGATATCAATCTTTTCTGGAAGGACATTAAAGAAAATGCAGAATTAAGAACGAATACTTGGTTAGCGGAAAATAACTAATGTAACAAACTCTTTTTTTAATCGTCTCAAAATAAAACAGAATAACATGAAACGATTAACGACAATTCTTTTTGTATCTTTTATAGTAAGTGTATCTGCACAAGAGGAAACTTTTAAAAAATTCTATAGAGTAAATAAAGACAAATCAACTTTTTCAATTAATTTATCAACGTCATTAGCCGGTTCTTTTTTAGATGATGAAGATGAAGAAGGTTTATCTACTTTAATAAAAAAATCTAGTAATTTTAAACTAATGGTTTTTGATAATGAAGATGATACAATTTCAAGGAATTTCAAAAAGTTTGCAAGAAAAAACAGATTAAAAACGTTGGCTCGTGTTAAAGATGACGGGGGTAAAGCCGAAATATTTTTTATTAAAAAAAATAAATACATCACAGAAATTATTATAAGAGCCAATAGCAATAATGATAAACTTGTTTTGTTTGGTTTAAAAACAAAAATAACACAAGATGAATTGACGGCTATTTTTTCTTCTTCGGATATGAGTATTTCATCAAAATAAAACTTCTAAAAAGAGAAGGTTTAACTAATCTTCTCTTTCAAGTCTTCAATAACCTTCTTGCTGTTTCCTATCCAAATTTTATCATTCAAAATAAAAACAGGTCGCTTTAAAAAAGTATATTCATCTAAAATAAATTGTCTATAATCAGCTTCAGACAAAACCTGATTTTTTAAATCCATAGCTTTATACAATTTTGCGCGTTTATTAAACAACGCCTCATAACTTCCAGAAAGCTGATACATTTCTTCTAATTGAGAAACGGTAACATTCTCAGATTTTATTTCTTGACGCTCAAAATCATTCGTATTTACCTCTTTAAGAATTCTTCTGCAAGTATCACAAGTTTGTAAAAAATATACTTTCTTCATTTTTATCGATTATATTTACACTCCAAAATTACATATAAAAATGAAAATACAATTTGATATTCTACGAAAATCTAGAGGGCTTGTTTTAAAAGAGATAGAAGAATTAACACTAGATCAAATTCATAAAATTCCTGAAGGATTTAAGAATAATATAGCTTGGAATGTTGCGCATTTAGTTGTTACACAACAAATGTTGCATTATAAATTATCAGGGTTAAATTGTTTGTGTCCAGATGATTTAATTGATGATTACAAAAAAGGAACTTCCCCAGCCAAAAACTTTACAGAAGAAGAATTTGATGAGGTAAAAGAACTCTTAATGGGTTTGCCAGATACTTTAGAAGAAGATTTTAAAGCAGGTATTTTTGAGATTTATGATGAGTATCCAACAAGTACAGGTTTCATTTTAGCCTCTATAGAAACAGCAATTGTATTTAATAATTTTCATGAAGGTATTCATTATGGAATTATTAGAGCGATCAAAAAACTCGTATAATCTTTATGGATTATTTTTTAATAGCAACCATTTTAATAGTACTTTCAGCTGCTTTTGGCTATATAAATACACGGTTTTTTAAATTACCAAATTCAATTGGTTTAATGCTAATCACCATTCTATTTACCTTAGCAGTTTTTGTGTTAAGTTATTTTGATGACACACTTCTTCTTAAAGAAAGAGAACTCATTACAAGTATCGATTTTAAAACGGTACTTTTAGATGTTATGTTAAGTTTTTTGCTTTTTGCAGGTGCTTTACATACTAATTTTCAACAATTAAAAATTCAACGAAAACCAGTATTAATTTTTGCTACTTTAGGTACTCTAATATCTACTTTTTTAGCAGGAGTCTTCGTTTTTTACGCCCTTAAAATTATAAATATTGATGTAGATTTCATCTATTGCTTACTTTTTGGAGCCTTGATTTCGCCAACAGATCCAATTGCTGTTTTAGGAATTATGAAAAAAGTTGGAGCACCTAAAAAACTGGAAACAAAAATTGTTGGAGAATCCTTATTTAATGATGGGGTTGGCGTTGTTATCTTTTTAACAATTTATCAAATAGCCAATGGCGGGAGTGAAATTTCTGTAGGTCATGTTGCAGAATTATTTTTAGTAGAAGTTGTTGGAGGTATTATTCTTGGTCTCATTATCGGTTGGGCTACCTACAGATTGTTAAAAAGTATTGATGATTATAATACAGAAGTAATTATTACACTAGCGGCTGTTATGGGAGGAACTCTAGCTGCACAACAACTTCACTTATCCGCTCCATTAGCGATGGTTACCGCAGGTTTACTTGTAGGTACGGATAGGGTTAGAAAATCTTCAATGAGTGAGATTACAGAACTATATGTCGATAAGTTTTGGGAACTTATTGATGTGCTTTTAAATACCATACTTTTTGTGATGATTGGAATGGATATTTTAGTTTTAACACTAGATGCAAGTTATATTTTAGCAGGGTTTATTATCATTCCTTTGTTATTGTTCGCAAGATATATTTCATTATTATTACCTATTAAATTATATGAAAGAAAGTTAGATTTTGTTCCTAAAACAAATTTAATTATGACCTGGGGAGGTTTACGAGGTGGAATCTCTATCGCTTTGGCTTTGAGTTTAACACATGACATGGAACGTGATTTATTTTTAGTAGTTACTTATATTGTTGTTGTTTTTTCAATTTTAGTACAAGGTTTAACAGTCGGAAAGTTGATCAAAAAATTCACAGAAGAATCTGAAAGCTAGTTTTTAAATGGTTGGCAATTCATTAAATTAACATAAATGAAATTCAATACAAAAACAATTCACGGAGGTCAAAAACCAGAAAAATCTACGGGAGCAATAGCGCCACCAATATTTCAAACATCTACTTATGTACAATCTAGTCCTGGGATAGATCAAGAATACAATTATTCAAGAGGTGCAAACCCAACAAGAACTGCTCTAGAAGATAGTCTTGCTTCTATTGAAAACGGAACACATGGTTTTGCATTTTCTTCTGGCTTGGCAGCAATAGATTGTGTTTTAAGAACACTAAATCCTGGCGATGAGGTTATAGCAGGAAACGATCTGTATGGAGGAACTTACAGGATGTTTACACGATTATTTCAAAAATACGGATTAGAATTTACCTATGTAGATATAGATTCTGGAGAAAATATATCAAAAGAGATTACAGAGAAAACAAAATTAGTTTGGTTAGAAACGCCAACAAATCCATTAATGAAAATTGCAGATATCGAAGCAATTTGTACTGTTGTAAAAGAAGTAAATTCAGCTATTTTAATTGCTGTAGATAATACGTTTGCAACACCATATTTACAAAGACCTTTAGATTTAGGAGCAGACATTGTAATGCATTCTGTAACAAAATATTTAGGAGGACATTCAGATTTATTAATGGGTGCTTTAATTGTAAAAGACGCAAAATTAGCAGAGGAATTACATTTTATTCAATTTGCTGCTGGTGCAATTGCAGCTCCTATGGATTCTTTTTTAGCATTACGAGGAATAAAAACATTGCACATTAGAATGCAACGTCATTGCGAAAATGCTAGCATAGTCGCTAATTTTTTAAAGAATCACCATAAGGTTGGTGCAGTGTATTATCCAGGCTTAAATGAGCATCCAAATCATGAGGTTGCAAAAAAACAGATGAAGGATTTTGGCGGAGTGGTTTCTTTCATTTTAAAAGATGAAAGTAGAGAAGCTACTTTTAATTTTTTAGAAAGCCTAAAGTTTTTTACGCTAGCAGAATCTTTAGGAGGTGTAGAAAGTATGGCAAATCATTCTGCAACAATGTCGCACGCATCAATGCCCGAAGAAGCACGTTTAAAAATAGGAATTACCGATTCATTGATACGACTAAGTGTTGGTATTGAAGATAAAGAAGATTTATTAGCAGATTTAGAACAAGCTTTAAATCTATAAAAAATTTAAAATAGGATGGTGTAAAAAGACTTGAATATTAATATTGTTAAGTCTTTCTACCTATCGTCTAGGAGCTCTTTTATCATCTTAGGAACCACTTTTTTAGGAATAGGGAAATTGTGTAGCTCTTTGTTTTTATAGATGTTAAATGTTGATTTAGCCAGGATTTTATTTCCTTCTTTGGAAATAAAATAAATTTTAAGTTCATCCAATATATTTTTAAAATCCCATCTCCATTTATCTGTATATTTAATAATTAAGTCGAAATTTTCTGGAGTATCTCCTTTTTTTCCAATGATAGAAAGTATTCCATATTTTTCTAATTCCCGTTTTATAATAGTGTCTGTATTGCCTATTCTTTTTAATTTCTCTGCAGGGTAATCTTTTGGTGGAAGGTAACCTCCATAAGAAAGCTCGCCGAATTTAAACTTTATGTATTCTGAGTTTTCTGAGGATATTATATAGGCACTCTTGTAGTTCTTAATTTTACTATTTGAATACGTAACTGTACTTATGGTTCCTTTACAGTTGTAAAAAGTAATTAAAATAAAAACGAAGAAAGTGATTTTAAAAATGTTTCTTTTAATTTTCATAAAAAAGATAATTAATCAATAATAAAACTTTCTTCTAAGAAATAATTTGCTCTTAAATCAGTATTATTAATTTCTTTGTGATATAAGATGGTTTCTGCAAGTTGTTTTTTCAGGTAATTTCCGGTGTCCCATTTATTATTTTTATTTTCATCAATAATAATTCTAATGGTATACTTTTTTGGTTGTAATAAATCAAAAACAATCGCTTTAGAAGTCATAATAAATTGACGCTCTATAACTTCATCTTGTTTTCTTCCAGAAAGTAATTCAATAATTAAATTTTTAGAATTTGTATTGGTTACTTTTAAAGTTATTCTTCCATAATCGTCAATTCCTTGGGTGTTGAAATTGTATTTTAAGGTGTCATTTTTAATAGAGAAGATATCATTAAAGGCATCAGGTAAAGCAGTAAAACGATATTTTTCTTTTGGCATTTTTTCAAAAATGAATCCAATTTTATTTTCTTTTTTAGAAAGTAAAGTACTGTATTTTACTGCAACTGTATCTTTGTCAAAAAGACTTATTTTATTAGTATCAATTTTTATAATTGGGTTATTACTAGTTAAAAATAAAGTATCTCTAAAATGAATGATGCTTTTTATTGAAGAGTCCATTATTAAAGAGTCTAATTTGTTCTTCCTCATTTTTACAGTTAAGGTGTCTGAAAACTCTTTGTTAGTGACTAAGAAATTTAAGGAATCTGCTTCAAAAGGAGTAAACCAAAAGTTTAAGGTGTCTTTGTCAATTTCAAATTTAGAGACACTTTTAAAATTATCAGGAACTTTAGAAAGCATTTTTATTTGCATATTTTTTGCATCACCTTCATAACCAAATTCTATTTTTCCTTTCGTAATTTCTTTTCCTCTTTTAAATTGATAAGGTTGCACTTCTTTAAATAAAATGATTGGTTTTGCAATAATACTATCTTTTGGTAATTGAATAGTGTCAGTAATAAAACCAATTTTATCCGTCTTAGGATTAAAAATATAATCGTTCACAGATTCTTGTAAAGCCAACATTAAGTACTTTCCTTTTCTTAGGTTTGTAAATTTAAAATTGGTGGTGTCTAAGGTATTTGTAACGTAATCGGGTTTTTTCTTATAAACAATAGAGTCATTAAAAGAACTATCTATTCTGTATAGTAAAACATTAATATTATTAGGAGCTTCAATAAGTTTTGCGTCTTTTATACTTCCCGAAGTTGTTAAAGAATCGATGTAAGTTCCTGTAGAAAAAACATATTTAAAATTCTCTAATTTATTTCCTTCATTATTGTCTTGAACTGCGCTCCCAAAATTAAAAATGTACGTTGTATTTTGTTTTAAAGTATCTAGAATCTTAATCTTTATAAACTCACTTGGTGAACCCTGAGGAGAAATTAGTGGGGGATTCTTCATCGGAGGTGAAACCACTAATTGTTTATTTAAATTTTTTAATATAATGTATTCATTAAAGTCAATCTTAATTTCTTTTTTATCAAACTTTACACTTTCATAAGGTGGATATGCAGTAATAAACAAGGGTGCATTTTCATCTTTTGGCCCACCCTCTGGTCTCCCGGTTCTTGCACAGTTAGTTATAAAAACAAAGAATACTGATAAACAAAGAAATCTAGAAACTATTTTCACAAATAAATAAATTTGATACAAATTAACAATTATTTTTTTGAATATAAAATCATAAAACCTATTCTGTATATGCCATTGTTAAAATACTTATTTTACAATCTTTAGATTTCATAAACTCTTTTGCACATGCTTCTAAAGTTGCTCCAGTTGTGATAACGTCATCAATTAATAAAATATGTTTGTTATCAAAAAAATCAGGACTTTCTAAAAGAAACTTAGTCTCAATATTGTTAAAACGCTCAAAACGGGCTTTAAAAGTTTGAGTCTTAGTTGATGAGGTTCTTACTAGATAATTTTCTAAGAAAGGAATGTTTAAATGGTTACTTAAAGTTTCTCCAAACTTTGTCACTTGATTATAGCCTCTTTCTTTTAATTTTTCAGGATGCAAAGGCACCGGAATTATATAATCTACATTTTTAAATTCTTGATTTTCTTTTAAAATTGTCCCTAGCCAATTACCAAAGAAACTACCAACTTCTTCATTTCCTTTGTATTTTAAATCATGAATTAATTTTTTGGTGATTCCTTCTTTTCTAAAAACCAATAGAGAAAATGCCTTTTCAATAAGAATTCTGCCATAAAAGGTTTCAGAAACTTTATTTTGTTTAAAGTCTTTAAAATTTGTTAGTGGCAAATCATGCCTGCAATGTGTACAGATAGTAGTTTCATTTTCTACTAGCTTTTGTTCGCAGACAGCACATGTTTTTGGATAAAAAAGATAGAATAAGTCTTTTAAAAGTCTCATCTTTACTTAACAATTTTTCAGAAATATACTTAATAAATAATAAATCACGATTGTCTAGCAGAATAAAATTTTTCAAAGAAGCCTTAAAAAACCTCAAAACATTAGGAACTGTTACACCAAGTTCAAGGTTTTTATCAAAAAGAATGTTAAGAGAAATTGATTTTTCTAAAGCAGATGTTATTGTTGAACTAGGCCCTGGAAATGGAGCAATTACAAAGTATATCATAGAAAACTTATCACCCACAGCAAGATTGATTTGTTTCGAAATTAATGATAATTTTTACAGTCAGTTAAAAAAACAAAAACATCCACAATTAATTGTGCTAAATATTTCAGCAGAAAAAATTGTTGACGAATTAAAAAGATTAAATATAAACAAAGTAGATTGTATTATTTCTAGCCTACCACTGACCATAATACCTGAAGAAGTTTCAGCTGAAATTTTAGAAAAATCATTTGATGTGTTAGAAGATAATGGAACTTTTGTCCAATATCAGTATAGTTTAACTTACTTTAAAAAATTAAAGAGAGTTTTTAAAGAATCTATCTTATTAGAATTCGAACCTTTAAATATTCCTCCAGCATTTATTTATCGCTGTAAAAAAGTCCAGTAAAATTTCTTGAAAAACTTTATCAAACATGTATCTTTGCGCTCAATATGGCAAAACAAGAAGATCAGTTTAAAAAAGTATTATCGCACGCTAAAGAATATGGTTATGTATTTCAGTCTTCTGAAATTTATGATGGCTTAAGTGCAGTATACGATTATGCTCAAAATGGAGTTGAGTTAAAGAAAAATATTAGAGATTATTGGTGGAAAGCAATGGTGCAAATGCACGAAAACATTGTTGGTATTGACGCTTCTATTTTAATGCACCCTAAAACCTGGAAAGCTTCAGGTCACGTAGACGCTTTTAACGACCCTTTAATAGATAATAAAGATTCTAAAAAGCGATATAGAGCAGATGTCTTAATTGAAGATTATTGTGCTAAAATTGAAGGAAAAATAAATAAAGAAGTTGATAAAGCAGCAAAACGTTTTGGGGAAGCCTTTAATAAAGAGGAGTTTCTTGCTACAAATGGACGAGTTGTTGGCTACCAGGAAAAAATAAAGACAATTTTAGCAAGAATGGGTACATCTTTAGAAAATGAAGATTTAGCTGATGTTAAGTTGTTAATTGAAGAATTAGAAATTGCAGACCCTTTAACGGGTTCAAGAAATTGGACTGATGTAAAGCAATTTAACCTAATGTTTGGTACAAAATTAGGTGCTTCTGCAGAAACTGCGATGGATTTATATTTACGCCCAGAAACAGCTCAAGGTATTTTCGTGAATTTCTTGAATGTGCAAAAAACAGGAAGAATGAAGATCCCTTTTGGAATTGCACAAACTGGTAAAGCTTTTAGAAATGAAATTGTTGCAAGACAATTTATTTTTAGAATGCGTGAGTTTGAACAAATGGAAATGCAATTTTTCGTAAAACCAGGCACTCAAAAAGTATGGTATGAACAGTGGAAAGAAATGCGTCTAAAATGGCATTTATCTTTAGGGATGGGCGCAGAGAATTATCGTTTTCATGACCATGATAAATTAGCGCACTACGCTGATGCCGCCGCTGATATTGAGTTTAATTTTCCTTTCGGATTCAAAGAGTTAGAAGGAATTCATTCTCGTACAGATTTCGATTTAAAAGCGCATGAAAAACATTCAGGGAAGAAATTACAGTATTTTGATCATGAAGAAAACAAAAGTTACACACCTTATGTTGTAGAAACTTCTATTGGTTTAGATAGAATGTTTTTAGCAGTCTTTTCAAACGCTTTAGTTGAAGAAGAACTAGGAAACGGAACATCAAGAACAGTTTTAAAATTACCGTCAGTTTTAGCACCTTTTAAAGCCGCGATTTTTCCTTTAGTTAAAAAGGATGGTTTGCCAGAAGTTGCCCGTGAAATCATGGACGATCTAAAATGGGATTTCAACGTTTTTTATGATGAAAAAGATGCTGTTGGTAAACGTTATAGACGTCAAGATGCAGCTGGAACGCCATTTTGTATTACCGTTGATCACGATACTTTAGAAGATAAATGTGTTACGATAAGACATCGAGATACGATGGAGCAAAATAGGGTTGCAATTACTGATTTAAATGAAATAATAAAAGCAGAAGTAGCTGTTAAAACTTGGTTGCAGAAAATGTAGTTGATTATAGGGCACTTTCAATCAGAATTTTAGAAATAAAAAAAGGGTAGTAATTTTTAAATTACTACCCTTTTTAGTATAGATTTTTAACGTATTAAATACGTTAAAAGGAAATTTATTATCCTAAAGTAACTCTTTTAAAGACACTTACAGAAACATCTCCATATGTTTTAACATACTGTGCAACGTTTTTCTTCTCATCCTTAATAAAAGTTTGATCTAAAAGACATTGTTCCATATCTAAAGTTGTGTTGTCAGAAATGAATCTTTCCATTTTTCCTGGTAAAATTCTATCCCAGATTTTTTCTGGTTTTCCTTCAGCAGCTAATTCAGCTTTCGCAGCTTCTTCAGCTTTTGCTAAAATCTCTTCTGATAATTGAGACATAGAAATATATTGAGGTACATTTTTCAATGTTTTACCCAATCTTCCTAATTCGATATTATCTTTTTCGATAACTGCAATTCTAGCTTCAGTTTCTGCAGCTACAAAAGCAGGGTCAAAATCTTTGTAAGATAAAGTAGAAGCACCCATCGAAGCTACTTGCATAGCGACGTCTTTAGATAAAACTTCAGCATTGTCTACAGCGTTAGATAAACCAACTAAAGCAGCAATTTTACCAATATGAGTATAAGCACCAACATAAGCAGCTTCCATTTTTTCAAAAGCTGTTATCTCTAACTTTTCTCCAATAACACCCGTTTGTTCAATTAATTTGTCAGCTACTGTCATTCCTCCAAAATCAGCAGTTAAGAAAGATTCTTTACTGTCATGATTCAAAGCGATATCAGCAAACTGACCACCTAAGGCTATAAAAGACTCGTTTTTTCCAACAAAATCAGTCTCACAAGCTAAAACGATTGCTACACCTGTAGTTTTATCGTCATTAATTCTTGTTACTGCAACTCCTTCTGTAGATTCTCTATCAGCTCTTTTTGCAGCAATTTTTTGACCTTTTTTACGTAAAACGCTTATCGCCTCCTCGAAGTTATTTTCTGCCTCAACTAATGCCTTTTTACAGTCCATCATTCCAGCTCCAGTAGCTTCTCTTAATTTTTTAACATCAGCAGCACTTACTTTTACCATGTCACTTATTTTTTGTTAAGAAACCTAGGTTTCTAAATTGTTCTTAAATTATTTTGTTTCTTCAGCAGGTGTTTCAGTAACTTCAGCCTTCGTTTCTGTAGCCTTTGTTTCTTCTACTTTCGTCTCTTCAACTTTTGCTTCTTCAACCTTTGCTTCTTCAACTTTAGGAGTTGTTGCTTCTGTTTTTGGAGCTTCAACTTCTTTCGTTACTTTTACTTTTTCTTTGTCTGCTTTTCTCTCTGATAAACCCTCCGCAACTGAATCAATTACAAAAGATAATACTTTGTCTATAGATTTAGAAGCATCATCGTTTGCTGGAATTACAAAATCAACTAATCTTGGATCAGAGTTTGTATCAACCATTGCAAAAATTGGAATGTTTAATTTTCGAGCTTCTGCTACAGCAATGTGCTCTTTTTTGATATCAACTATAAATAAAGCACCAGGTAAACGAGTCATATCAGATATAGAACCTAAATTCTTTTCTAATTTTTCTCTCTGACGATTAATTTGTAATTTTTCTCTTTTAGATAATGCATCAAAAGAACCATCTAACTTCATTCTATCAATATGAGCCATTTTTTTAACAGCTTTTCTAATAGTTACAAAGTTTGTTAACATACCACCTGGCCATCTTTCTGTGATGTAAGGCATGCTTACTGCTTTTGCTTTTTCTGCAACAATATCTTTTGCCTGTTTTTTTGTAGCAACAAATAAAATTTTACGTCCAGAGTTAGCGATCTTTTTTAAAGCTTCTGAAGTTTCTTCTATTTTTGCTGCAGTTTTATACAAGTCAATGATGTGTACACCATTTCTTTCTGTATAAATATATGGAGCCATGTTAGGGTTCCACTTTCTAGTAAGGTGTCCAAAATGTACACCATTATCTAATAATTCTTGAATGTTTACGTTTGCCATTTTTTAAATGTGTTTACTTTCTGTTTTGAAATCAATATACAAGTAGTCTTTTAGGAGTCTTATATATTTAGATGCTAAACTGTTTAATATTAATTCTATATAATAATAACAGTTCTCGATATAATATAGTGCAGAATGAATTCTGCAAAAATATTAACGTTTCGAGAATTGGAATTTTTTACGTGCTTTTTTCTGACCGAATTTCTTACGTTCAACCATTCTTGGATCACGTGTTAATAAACCTTCTGGTTTTAAGATGATTCTGTGATCTGCATCAATAGAAACTAATGCTCTTGTGATTGCTAAACGAATCGCTTCTGCTTGTCCTGTAACTCCCCCTCCGTAAACATTAACTTTGATATCATAAGATTCTAAGTTTTCTGTTAACATTAAAGGTTGTTGTACCTTATATTGTAAAGTACCTGTTGTAAAGTAACTCTTATAGTCTTTTTTGTTTACAGTAATGTTTCCTTTACCTTCTGTAAGATAAATACGAGCAACAGCCGTTTTTCTTCTACCTATTTTGTGAACTGTATCCATTATTTAAGATCGTTAAGATTAATAGCTTTAGGTGCTTGACCTGCGTGTTTGTGCTCTGTACCTGCATAAACATACAAGTTTCTGTAAAGTGCTGCTCCTAAAATATTTTTAGGTAACATTCCTTTAACTGCTTTTTCGATTAATCTTGTAGGATCTTTCTCAAACATTTCTGT
>TARA_B110000046_G_scaffold172370_1_pt1 | contig 12716 bp, 12 predicted proteins | sample TARA_B110000046 | Tara Oceans TARA_B110000046 (sample SAMEA4397157) | marine metagenome | biome: Polar Biome; feature: [DCM] deep chlorophyll maximum layer (ENVO:01000326); material: water (ENVO:00002006), including particulate matter (ENVO:01000060) such as... | depth 40 m
AAAAAGGGAAATTAATTAAGTTCGCTTTTTGCAACGGTCTTAAATAGAGATGTCCGCAAGTTCGTAGTTGAATGGGCAATTCAACAATCTAAAGAATTATTAGAAGCAGGTGTGCCAGTTTTACACTATTACTCTATGGGTAAAAGTGATAATATACAAACGATAGCATCCGAATTATTTTAAATTATATATAAACTCCTTATTTTTAAGCATAAGTAGTATTGATAGGCAAATAAGAAAAAGTAATTTTTTTGAAAACTAGAAAGTAAATAAAATGATTACTTTTATCACATAATATTAGAATATCAACTTAAAACATAATAAAATGGCATTAGAAATTACAGATGCAAACTTTGAAGAAGTAGTATTAAAATCAGACAAACCAGTATTAGTAGATTTTTGGGCTGCTTGGTGTGGACCATGTAGAATGGTTGGACCAATTGTAGATGAAATTCATGCAGAATATGAAGGAAAAGCAGTTGTTGGGAAAGTTGATGTTGATGCAAACCAAGAATTTGCAGCAAAATATGGAGTACGTAATATACCAACTGTTTTAATCTTTAAAAACGGAGAAGTAATAGACAAACAAGTAGGTGTTGCACCTAAAAATGTGTACACTGGTAAAATTGATGCTGCTTTGTAGTAATAATTTACAGTTTATAATATAAAAAAGGTTTGGCTAACGTCAAACCTTTTTTTATTTTTAGAATCTAAAATTATTAAATAAAAAATTACAATTAAATTTTATTAAATAAATTATCGCAAACTACCGATAATTTAACCAGAGCTCAAAGCATTAAAAAATAGTATGAACCTATCCAAAGTTAAATCATCAGAAATAAAAAATCTAGACTTACTTGCGAAACAAGTAGTAGAAGGTTTTATTACAGGAATGCATAAAAGTCCATTTCACGGATTTTCTGTTGAGTTTTCTGAACACAAATTATATAATAAAGGAGAAAGTACACGTCATATAGATTGGAAGTTATTTGCAAAAACAGAAAAATTGTATACCAAAAAGTATGAAGAAGAAACTAATTTACGCTGCCATATTATTATAGATAATTCTGCTTCAATGCATTATCCTAATGTAAAAAATCAAAATTTAGACAGTTTAAATAAAGTTGGTTTCTCGGTAGTTGCCGCTGCCTCTTTAATGGAGATTTTAAAAAGACAAAGAGATGCCGTTGGGTTAAGTATTTATTCAGACTTCTATGAATATTATGCGCCAGAAAAAGGAAGTGAGCGTCATAGAAAAATGTTGTTACATCAATTAGAACAATTATTAACGGCGACCTCTAAGGCAACAACAGAAACCTATCAATATTTACATGAGATTGCAGAAAAGATGCACAGACGTTCTTTAATTTTTCTTTTTACGGATATGTTTCAAACGTCAAAAGATGATGAAGCCTTATTTGAGGCCTTAAGACATCTAAAATATAACAAGCATGAGGTGGTTTTGTTTCATACCTATGACGGAAAAACAGAATTAAACTTCAATTTTGATAATTCTCCTAAGAAATTTGTGGATGTTGAGACTAGACAAGAAATAAATATTTATGTCGAAAATGTTCAAGAAAAGTATAAAGATTTAACAGAAAAATACTTTAAAGAATTGAAAAATAAATGTTTACAATATAAAATAGATTATGTTGCTGTAGATATACATTTAGGCTTTAATCAAGTGCTCACAAATTATTTAATAAAAAGAAAAATTTTCTTATAATTTTCTTTGGCAGATTAAAAAACAGATGTATATTTGCAGCCGCTATAAGCAACGGTTTGGTAGTTCAGTTGGTTAGAATGCCTGCCTGTCACGCAGGAGGTCGCGGGTTCGAGTCCCGTCCAGACCGCTTTTAAAAAAAGCAAATTAAGCTAAAACTCTGTAAATTATATGTTTACAGAGTTTTTTTTGTTTTAAACTATACATTTATTTGATTTTATTCCATACCTTAGGTCAACAAATCGGTCAACAAATTGTTTCGTCAATTTTGTTGACCGATTAGCCAAAGATTTTAATAGTTGATTTGACTTTCGTCTTAAAAAAGTTTAACTTAAAAGACGACAACTATGAGTCCTTCTACAACATTTTCTATCCTTATTTGGATAAATTCTTCACGCGCAAAAAATAATTCTGCAGAACTCTATGCTAGAATTACTGTAAATTCAAAAAGAGCAAACATCAGTTTAAAGAAAAAAATTGATATAAATACCTGGGATAAAGCTAAATCTCGGGTAAAAGGAAATAGCCAAGAAGCTAGAATAATTAATCAATATATTGAGCAAACTAAATCTAGTATTTTTCAAACATATCAAGAGTTAAAATCTGAAAGAAAACTTATAACTGCTCAATTAATTAAAGCAAGGTTTTTAGGAACAGACAATGAAAAACAGACGATACAAGGTGTTATTAAACATCATAATGAATATTTGGCGCATAAACTACATAAAGATACTTTAAGAAGTTATAAAACTAGCCAGCGTTATATTTTAGAGTTTATTAAAAGTAAATACAAAACTTCAGATGTGTATTTAGAAAACCTCAATTATCAATTTATTATTGGTTTTGAAAATTTCCTTAGAAATTATGTTTGTAAAAAATCATTAAGAAAAATTGGAAATAATACAACCATCAAGCACATTAAAAGATTGAGGAAAATGATAAATATGGCGATTGCATTAGAATGGCTTAATAAGGACCCATTTATAAAATTTAAAGCAAAACTAGAAAAGAGAGAAAGAGAGTTTTTAACTCAAATCGAATTAGAGTTTATAGAGGACTATGAGTCAAAAATTAGTAGGTTAGATTTAGTAAAAGACTTGTTTTTATTTAGTTGCTATACAGGTGTTGCTTATGTAGATATTATGGAGCTAACAAATAAGAATATTCTAAAAGGAATCGATGGAAATCTTTGGATTGAAACCACGCGTGTAAAAACTAAAACAACAGTAAGATTACCTTTATTAGAAGTTCCCGAAACTATACTATCAAAATATAAAACAGATATAAGAGCAATAGCTATAGATAAATTATTCCCTAAAATTTCAAACCAGAAGTTAAATAGTTATTTAAAAGAAATTGCCGATTTATGTGGTATAAAAAAGAATTTAACGTTCCATATGGCTAGACATACATTTGCAACAACAGTAACTTTAACAAATGGTGTTCCAATAGAATCTGTTTCTAAAATGTTAGGACATACTAAATTAACAACTACTCAAATTTATGCTAAAGTAGTTGAAAGTAAAGTTAGTGATGACATGAATCACCTTAGAAGTATTCTAAACAATAAAAGAGAGGTAAATGCTTTAAAAATACCTGGTTAAAAGGGTAACTATTATTTTGTATTTTTGGATTGCTAAAATTACAATGGAAAAGATAATATCGCTATTCAATGGCTATGCTGAATGGAAAAATAATATTGATATTCAAAAGCTAGACCGTACAACACACTTAAAGCAAAGTATTCAAGAATCTAAATGTTTTTTGAATAAACTTAGAGGCTATATTCGTGACTACAAATTCGAATCAAATAAAGATGAAATTCGGTTTTTTAAATACTTAAAACCTGGAATTTGTGCAGATTTAATAGTGTTCAATGCGCAATTAAGCTATATAATTTGCAAACCGAATTCTATAATTTCTTTTCAAAAAACAGATATAAAATTGAGGCTTAAAAAACTAGAATCTCAAAAAAAGAAAAATATCCAATTTTATAGATATTATAAGCAAGATGAATGTTTTTTGGATGATAAATATTTTTTAAGAGGTAATGAGCAATTAGAGTTATTCAGTTCTGAAACACTGTTATTTTCAGATCCCGAATTTTTCACAAGCCATGATATGAAAGCTGCTGAGGTTATTTCAAATGATTTGTTAGTGATTTTTTTCAAAAAAGAATTATTGTCATTAAACAATATCAGTAAAGAAATTGTCAATAATAAATTCAAAAATAAACTAGAAAATACTTTAACATGGACAGCTACTAAAACCGATTTAATCGAATTGGTGTACGCTTTAAAATATTCTGGTGCTTTAAATGGTGGTGCTGTTCAGGTAAAACAAATTATTGAAGTATTAGAAGTTGTTTTTGATATTGATTTAGGGAATTTTTACAAAACGTATTCCGAAATTAAAAGTAGGACTAAAGACAGGTCTAAGTTTTTAAACAAATTATCAGAAAATCTAGTTTCAAGATTAGAGCAAGACGATAGTATATAAAAATAGGTAGTTCAATGGAACTACGAAAAACAATAAAAAGTTTATTTTACCTCTTTTTCACTGTTATGGCATAACAATTTACCCATTTTTTCTTTAATATTTTTTCTTCGGTAGTTACGTCCAACTACCGAAATCATTCCATTTTATCTTCTGAGTTTTGCTGTACGAAAGTCAAATCGTATTAAAATTAATTTAAAAATAAAAATTATGCCAGCAAACTTAATTACAACAGAAGATCTAATAGAATTTAAAATGGAACTTTTAGATGAGTTCAAATCAATTATAAATGCTTCTGAAAAATTCGAAAGTAAAAAGTTTTTGAAATCAGCAGAAATCAGAAAACTTTTAAAAATTAGTCCAGGAACATTGCAAACATTAAGAATCAACGGAACCTTGCCTTACACCAAAATTGGTGGAGTAATATTATACGATTTAAAAGAAATTCTTAAGATTTTAGAAGCCAATAAAACGCACAATATCTAGAATGTCAAAAACAAATTATATAAGACATTTAAGTCAAGTATATCTTTTAATCTCTGATGATAACAATCTAAATTCCACACACATAAGTTTATACATGGCTTTATTTCAACTGTGGAATCTAAATAGGTTTAACAATCCATTTTTTATAAATAGAGGAGATGTAATGAGGTTGTCAAAAATTGGTTCTAAAAGCACATATCATAAATGTCTTAGAGATTTAGACAAATGGAAATACATTATTTATTACCCATCTCACAGCCCTTTAAAAGGGAGTGAAGTTAAGATGTACAATTATGGTACAAGTAGCAGTCAAGTACAAGGACAACCACTAGAACAGGACAGTCCTAAAATAGGACAAGTACTAGGACAAGTAGAAGTATCATTAATAAACAATAATAAACAGAAAGAAACTTATAAACAAGAGCGCCCAAATTCTATAAATGAAGTTATTCTTTTTTTTAATAAAAATGATTGGCCAAAAATCGAAGGAGAAAAATTCTTTAGCTATTACGAATCTTTAAATTGGAAAATTAAAGGAATCACAAAAATATACGACTGGAAATTTTCAGCAAAAAATTGGATGCTTAAAGCACAAGAAATGTCAGTTCTAAGACAGTCTAGAACAAACCTTTTGCAACAGTCCCAAAATCAAGACAACCTAAAGACCAGTAAAAACAAAAACTACAATGAGCCACTTTGATGCTTGGTTTTTGATACCGAGTGGCTAAAAACAAAAGTAAAAACCATAATCTAAAACTTACCTGTCATTCCTGCGAAGGCATGAATCCAATTAAAAGATGAACATAAATAAAACAAAATACAATACAGCGTTAGAATTTAAACCGATCTATTTAATTTTTAAAACAGATCAATAAAATAAATGAGAATTTTTAATCGTCATAGAATCTGGCAGGCGAGTGTCTTCAGTTTGAAAATCACGTAAAATGAAATGCTGTTTGACACTGACTGTAAGGAAGTGGAGTTCATTTCATTTAGTGATTGAGAACTAGAAAGACCGCCGAAGATTCAAGACTAGATTTTTTTGTTACTTTTTTGATCAATGCAAAAAAGTAAGGAGTAAAAAATAAAAGTGAGTCTTGATTTTTTGAATACTTTTTGATCAAGCAAAAAAGTATTAGAATAAAGAAAAAAACACCCAATCTCTAAATTAGTAAGTAATGAGTAGTATTCATTCAACATACAATCCACAAAACCCTAGTATAGTTTCTATAGAAAGTACCCAATACCAATTAGGCGAACTAAAAGGAAATCACATCGAATACGATTTTAAAAAAATGGTAATTTACCTTCAAGCAAAAGGAAAATCTTTATTTGGCCAGAATTTTAAAATTTTTAAAGAAGATTTAGAGATTATATACAAGCTCTCTTGTTATTTTATTCAAGACCAACAAGCGTGTAAAAAACTAAATATAGACCCACAAAAAGGCATATTGTTATCGGGACCTGTGGGATGCGGTAAAACAACATTAATGAAATTACTAAGACATTTAACTCCACATAAAAGAACATATAAAATAATACCTTGTCGCAATGCAGTTTTCAGTTTTAATCATATAGGATTTAAAACAATTGAAGATTATGGAAATGATGGTTTTTATTGTTTTGATGATATTGGTATCGAACCAATGGGAAAACACTTTGGAGTAGATTCCAATGTAATTGGTGAAATTTTACTTTCTCGTTACGAGTTGTTTACTCGCAATGCTCAACTTGTTTCAGAATCTTACAGTAAAAAGCCAGCAGCAAAAAGCGGAAAACCAATAGTTACACATGGCACTACAAATTTAAATGCAGATGAAATAGAAGCAAGGTATGGGAATCGTGTAAGATCAAGAATGAGAGAATTATTTAATTTAATTGCGTTTGATAAAAATTGTAGAGATAAAAGAAAATAGATTTTTAAAAATGTCATTGCGAGGAGTTTACGACGCGGCAATCTTATCAATAGAAAATTAATAAATAAGATAATATAAATACGCTCAAACTCTAAACAAATTACTTTTAATATTTATCATAGCATTTACTTTGTTTCCTTTTGTACTATTTAAGAACATTTCCTATCTTTAGTTTTTATCTATTGCTAGTTAAAATTGCGCAAAAGACACTAATTTAATTACGCATATCATTGGGTTCTTATCAAAGAAAGGAGTGCTATTACTTTTAGTGGATTTATTAAAAATGAGAAAAGAAAGAGTAAAATGGCAAACAGCAAACACGCACATATTAGATATAATATTCTAGACTATTGTTTTCGCAATAAATCTTTTACTTTCAACGAACTATTAAGTTTTGTAAATGAGAAGATTGCAGAATTATATCCAGGAGAAGGCATAGCTATTAGAACATTAAGAGACGATATAAAAGTTTTTAGAGATAAAGACAGTCGATTTGCTGCACCACTTCCAGAAAATATTAGAATTCTAAGATATACAAATCTTGATTTTTCAATAGAAAAAAAACCTTTATTAGAGTACGAGCAATATTTAATTGATGCCGCACAGCAATTGTTAGAAAGTGTTTTTAAAATTAAAAATCAAAACTACCCATGATAGATTTAAAAGGATTTTATTGTAATACAATCGCAATAAAAGTAATATAACAACAAAAACACTTCAGGTAAGCATGGAGTAAAGAGGTTATACGTGTCCGTATTGCCACAAAGAACACACACCAGTAAGAAGAGTAGCTCAGAAATTTTGTAGTGCTTCTTTCAGGGTTTCATCACATCGATTAAAAAAAGCTAGTCCATCTACAAAATCAACAGCAATTCAAGAAAAAGCAAAAGAAAAGGAAGAACCGAGTAATGTAAAAGTAGATAAAGTAAGTGTTACTGGTATTGCAAATTCAGCAATTGGTATAGCTGAGCTTACAATTAATGTGTTAACACTAGAAGAAAATAAACCAGCAACAAAGGGAGATATAATGAAATTAGCAACTAATTTAAAAAGGATTCATAAAATTAAAAATTTACCACCAAACAAATTAGGGCAATATCCATATTTTGATTTAAATGAATTTACTTTAGTCTATTTAGGATTAACTTTAATTTTTTAAAAGTTGAAATGGTTTTTTTAATACACTAATGTTATTTCATAATTCCTTAATGTAATATAAAAAGGACAGATAAAGCACTATGGCTTTTGTTTTGGTTAAATTAGTAAGAGTTTATAAAAGCATGAGGATTTATTTTACTCTTACCTATTGTGTGAAGAAGATTCTTTGACATTAATTGCTTTTTTTGAAACCTAGAAGAGTAGGACCATAAAAAAACAATTCAAGATTTTATAATTACTGGGGGAAATTAAAAAAGGAAAACTTAGTTGTAAACTAAAGGATTTAATCTTTAATAATTTCTTTCAGGTTTTTATCTTGATCAATTTCCCAAATATTAAAAACACCATCCCCATTAAAATCAGTCACGGCAATTGCCTTTGCTTTAAAAGAGTTATTGGTAGCTTCAATAATTTGGTATTCATAATTGGCAGTTCCACCATTTTTCACAGTTTTTTCAGATAAAAAATCAATGGTATTGAGTTCATTTGAATATTTAGAATACATAAAAAAATGATTCCGTTGCAATCCATATAAATGCACCAAATGATTTTGGGCTTCTAAAGCTTTAGTTTTAGAGATGATAGGCATTAAATTTGGAATCGCAATTAAGATTAAAATACCAATAATTACCAGAACCACGAGTAGTTCTTGCATGTTAAAAGCAGATACTTTTTTAGATAAAATACTTCGAATCTTCATACAGATAGCAATTGATAATATTATACGCTGTTAAAAGTATTAAAAATAATAATAAATTGTTACATTTAACCTCTAAAATAAGTAATCAAAAAATGAAAAAGAAACTACTTATAATTTCTTCCATACTATTTCTATGGAATTGCGAAGCTATATTTGTTGAAGATGTGTCTAGTGAAACGGTTGTTTTGTTAGCTCCAATAAACAATGCTGAAGTAACTAACGGAACGATTCAATTTAATTGGCAAGAAGTAAGCGATGCATCTGAATATAAAATTCAAATAGCGAAGCCAAATTTTGCAACAGCCAGTCAAATTTTATTAGATTCTGTAACAACTTCAACTGTAATCTCAAAAGATTTAGAAATTGGGGATTATCAGTGGCGTGTAAGCGCTTCCAACTCAGGTTATGTAACTAATTATAGTGTCAGTAGTTTTAAAGTTAACTAAATTAAAAAAAATTGTGATTAAAAGAATTGCCCCTATTTTGCTATTGTGTTTGTTTTCTTTTCAAATAGCATATTCTCAAATAGAAGACCCTAGAATTCAAAAACTAGAAAAAAGTTTAGACAGTTTGTCTATCACTATTTCTGGACTGACTAAAAAAGTAGATTTTAGTTTGAATGATACAGAACTTCCTGTATTTATTAGAGCCATCGCTTCCGAACATAAAATAAATGTAAGTATTGCAACTAATTTAAATCAGATAAAAGTCTCTCAGAATTTCTCAAATGCCACTGTTAAAAATGTGCTCTTGTATTTGTGTAAAGAATACAATTTAACTCTTGATATTTTAGGTTCTATATTAAGTATAAAGCGATATGTAAAACCATTTAAATCTAGAGATATTGGCACTAAATATGATAAAGGAAAAGATTTATTTTCAGTTGATTTACAAAACGACACTTTGTTTGTAGCATTTAAAAAGATTACCAATGTTACAGGTAAGAGTTTAGTTTTTTCTCCAGGAATTGGAAATCAAAAAATCTCATCATATATAAAAGACAAAACTTTTGAGAGCGCGATAGATAAAATTGCGTTTGCCAATAATTTATCGGTTACAAAAACAAAAGATAATTATTATTTGTTTGAGAGTGCAAGTGCTCCAAATCAAAAAGGAATTACAGACACTAGAAGGCAAAAACCTGCAAGATATAAAAACTCAAATTTTTATTTTAAAGTTCAAGATACTTTGAAACAAATCGTAGATGTCGATTTTGAGAATGTTCAAATAGCATCTATCATCAAAGACATTGCACATGATTTAAGTATTAATATGTTTACGAGTAGTCCACTCAAAGAAGCTGGTAATGCCTCTGTAAAGGCAACCAGTATAACCTATGATTTACTACTGACCAAGATTTTAGAAAACACAAAGTTCAGCTTTAAAAAAATCAATGGTATTTATTATTTTGGAGATATAGAACAACCCTCATTAAATAGTTCAGTTGCGATTCCATTATTGCACCGTTCGATTGAAATTATGAATGCTCCCATTCAAAGTAATCGAAATTCAGGTTTTAGTTCTAATCAAGGTTTTAATTCGTCAAACGGAAATCAAAATTATAACAATAACGGATTCAATCAAGGGAATAACAATTTTAATAATTCGAACACCAATAGAAACTCTGGTGGAAATTCGAATGTAAATAATAGAAGTACCTTTCAAGATTACTCGAGTCAATCAGATGCGATTTTAGATTTAATTCCTAAAAAAATTACAGAAGGATTAGAAATTACCACAGATGTAGAGCAAAATGCTTTTTTAGTTAACGGGAATGCACAAAAAATTGAAGCTTTTAAAAAATTTTTAAAAACGATTGATAAACCTGTTCCCGTAATTTTAATTGAAGTAATGATTATTGAAGTATCAAACTCTACTTCAGTTTCTACTGGTTTGGATTTAGGAATTGGAGATGCACCAACAACAGACAAAGGAACTGTTTTCCCTAATACAGACTTAACCTTGGGAGACGCAAGTATTAATAAAGTTATAGGAGGGTTTAATGGATTTGGATCGTTGAATATCGGGAAAGTAGTTCCTAATTTTTATGCAAGAATCCAAGCTTTGGAAACTAATGGGGATTTAAAAATACGTTCTACTCCTAAGCTATCTACTTTAAATGGACATCAAGCAACCTTATCTAGAGGAGAACGTTCTTACTATGCTGTTACTAGAAGAGATGTGATTGGTTCTCAAAATCCTCTGACTACAGAGATAAAAAATTACTATCCTATTGATGCAGATTTATCTATAGGAATAAGGCCAATGGTTTCAGGGGATGGAAACATAACGTTAAACATTAATGTCTTACAATCTGATTTTAATGGAGAACGTATTGATCCAGAAGCTCCTCCAGGAATTAATTCTAGGGAGTTTACTTCTACCATAAGAGTGAGTGATAAAGACGTGGTTATTTTAGGAGGAATTGAAGAAACATCTAAAAATAATTCGGGTTCAGGTGTTCCTTTTTTAGCAAGAGTACCCGTTATTAAATGGTTATTTAGTAAACGTACTAGAACCGCTTCAAAGAGTAAATTATCTGTTCTAATCAAATCGACAATCATTTATTAATGATGCAGCAAGCCCTTAAATATGGTAAAAGTTATGCTGCTATTGAGCATGCAGAAAAAGGGTGCTTTACGATTCTTCGGTTAGCTCAAAAAAAGAATGAATTCATAATTGCCCAAAAGAAGACAACCAAAGACCTAGAAAAAGGAATTGAATTTCTAAAAGGACAAAAGCATGTTTTTTTAATTCTAAATGACGAGCAAGTATTGTCAAAAAAAGTGGCAATGACTCATGAGGATGAAAAAGTATTGATTAGAAATGCCTTTCCAAATATTTCTTTAGCTGATTTCTATTATGAGGTGTATCAGAATACAAGTCATTCTTTTGTTTGTATTGCCAGAAAAGATTCGATTGATTCCATCATCAATAAGTATCAAAAAAAAGGAATTTCAGTGATAGATTTTTCTTTAGGAAATTTAGTCATTCAAAACTTACAACCTTTTGTAGAAAACAAAACGCTGTTTTCATCCAATGCGAAAATTGAATTTGATACCAAGTTTATGAATGCTATTGAAAAGGGAAGTTTTTCTGAAGAAAGCTATCTGATCAATGATCTAGAGGTCTCTAATACAGAAACTTTACCTTTAGCAGGAATCATTTCTTATTACACAAAAAATGAATCTAGCACCATACATAAAGGATTAAGTGAACACTATTTTCATAAACGTTTTTTTGAGGTTGGCTTAAAAGTTGGATTGGGTTTTTTATTGATACTATTATTAGTAAACTTTTTTTTCTTTAGTTCATATAGAGATAAAGTGAGTAATTTAATGGGAGAACTACAACTGAGTGAGACCTATAAAAATCAATTAAACAAATTACAGGAAGAGGTTACTCAAAAGAAACGTTTGGTAGAGAGTGTGCAATCTGCATCCAATTCTAAACTTTCTCAATATATAGATAGGTTAGGGAACTCAACTCCAAAGACAATCCTATTATCACAAATTCATTTTCAACCTAAAGAAGGCCTTCAAAAGAAAGACAAACCCTTATCCTTTAAAACAGGTCAAATAGTAGTCAAAGGAATTTCAAAAGAAAATGAAGATTTCTCTAATTGGGTTTCTATTTTAGAGCAAAAGAAATGGATTAAAAATATTTCCATACATGAGTATGGTAAAGGAAAAAAAGCAGGCAGTATTGCTGCGTTTGAATTTATAATCACAACCCATGACTGATAAACAGAAAAATATAGGGTTGGTAATTGGTTTTTTGCTGCTACTCATTATATCTTATGTCTTTTCGATACAGAGAACTATTGATTTAAAATCAAAATTAACAACACTAAAAAAAGAGAAAGAGTTGTTATCTAATGCTAGTGAAAGAATTTTTAATTTACAACACGAGAATAAGTATTTAGATTCTATACTACAACAGAAAGAATTGTCCATTGAGAATTCATTTCAACAATTACTCTTAAACAAGTTAAACGCTTTTAAAAAAGAAACATCTATGGAAGTAATTTCTTTTAATGAACCTCACAAAATTGTTAAGAACAATACAAACTTGTCTACTTACACTTTTGAGATAAAAGGAAGTTTTAGCACCTTATTAAAACTAACAAATTTTCTAGAGAGACAACAGTTAGGGAAATTAACATCGGTTAATTTTGAAAAGAAAAGAAATTACCGGAAAAACAGAGAAGAATTAACAGGGCTATTCTACCTGC
>TARA_B110000046_G_scaffold8595_1_pt1 | contig 12711 bp, 20 predicted proteins | sample TARA_B110000046 | Tara Oceans TARA_B110000046 (sample SAMEA4397157) | marine metagenome | biome: Polar Biome; feature: [DCM] deep chlorophyll maximum layer (ENVO:01000326); material: water (ENVO:00002006), including particulate matter (ENVO:01000060) such as... | depth 40 m
CCATCGATCGCTCCTACTGCTAACACCAAACAAACAAGTCCTAAACAAAATCTAAGCATATTGACTCCAATAATCATTCCACATTTCACTAACACCTTCTTCGATAGTGTCAGTATCCAAGTAACCAATTAAGTTTTCTCTTTTGAAGATATTAACTGCTTCGGACATTGCTTCCGAAATGTATTCACATTCGCCAATTATGCTAGAGACCTCGTCCCAACATTTCTCTTCTAAATCAACAATCATATTTTTAACTGCACCCATGTGCTCGACTCCTCTTTGTTTAACTTATATTTACATATTAACACCAAGACGTCTTGTTGTCAAGCATTATTTGTAGATTTCTACGTTAACACTCCAAAAAGGTTCACGTGGTATAACCCAATCCATACTCTTAAAGACTTCTTTTTCGTCTACTAAAAAAGGACCACGTACATACACATCTGCACTTGGATTACCACCTTGCTGATCGGCAAACTCTTGTGCTTCTTCTTTTGTTGCAAATTCATAATCACGTTTGGTATGCATCTTAGTGTCCTTTTTGTTAACTTATACATATACTATAACACCAAGATGTCATACTGTCAAGTAAAAAAGACGCCATAAAGACGTCTTTTTCAATCTTGAACGCTATCTAATGCTTTGGCATATAGAGGAAACAAAGTACAATCTGTCATTCCGTCCAATAGTGCAAGCATTTCTTTTTGGTATACTTTCCAAAAACTAGGATCTGCTTGTCTAATGTCCTGACTGTTATCCAATATATCAGCCAGTTTAACAAACTGTGCATCAACACTGCCACAGAGTGTGTGCTCCATGTCTATTGATTTTCTGGTTGCTCTATTACCATCATAGGAACAGGACACATCTGTAAGGTCTGAAACCAACTCAGCGATAGTATCGCCAAACATGTCACGAATAGTATCAATGTCAACTTGTGTATCCTCCACAACATCATGTAAGTAAGCGGCGGCAATCTGATCGTCACTGCCTCCATAGAACGAAACTAAGTTCGCAACTCTAATAGGGTGTACGATATAATCTTCACCATCATACTTTCTTTTTTGTCCAACTGCGGCGTGTGCCGCAGTAGCAAATGTAAGTGCTCTATCAGTAACTGACATATTGTTAGCCTTTTATAAGATTAAGATCAGTACAACAACTGGCATGATAGTTAACATACCAATTATTGCACAATGTATTGTTCTCCACAGAGCTACTTGATTCATATTACACCAAGTAGTGTGGGCCGGTCCAGGCAACACTGTACTCTCCAAACACGTTACCTCTAGCTTTGTTTCTAGCAGGAGCATTGTAACCTTGAGCCATTAGTATGTCACCTTTAGCAAACTTTTTGTCTGTATCAGTGTTAACAATAAAGCCCCAAACACCTCCGCCTCGGATTAGTTTGATATACTTAGTGCCTTCTTTAACAGTAAAGCTATCATCAAAATTAGCAAGTTCTTTATCAAAGTAACTACCTGCTTCTGGCATACCACGTCCGCCAGCAGTAGCAAATTTAACGTAGTCTTTTTTACATTTTTGGATTAATGTTTGAATCTGTTCTTGCATTTTTAACACCTCTTTTGTTTAACTTACTCTTATAATATAGCACCAAGATGTCTTATTGTCAACCTTTTTCTGCATCTTTCTTGTAAATATTAACACGGGTTCATTGAATTCGTTAACAAAAGGAGGTTATTACAATGGAAATAATCAACAAAGTAAAAGGTTGGGCAGGAGCACTAGCAGAAGTAGGTGTTAGCATTGCAGCACTTATGATCGTAGTAGAAGTACTCGGTCTCGGCAATATCCCGTTCTTTCCTGAAGTAAGTGTAGTTGCTAACGTAAGTGGCATGCTATCAACACTTGGAGCAGAAGGCCTTATGGGCTTGATCGCTATCTGGGTTCTATACGCAATATGGAATCGTAAGTAAGATAAAGTTCAAAAGACTGAAAACCTTGCAGGAAATCAGCCTCTTTTTTTATACTTACTATCCAACATTTGACTGAGACTCTAACCAACATCTGACTATTACTACTATTGTAGTAGTAATCCACTTACAACGTAGATTACTACTACTACTGTATGAGTTAGAGTTTTATTTACGGTGTCCGTTAAAATCACCCTCGATGTAAGTCTTAGCCATGTGACACAATACACATAACGTATTAATATTGTCTTGTGTATCTTTGCCACCTTGACTCTTCAAGTGAATATGGTCACCATGCATAACACCTCGCATAGCTCTGTTTCTAATAAACGGATCCTCTACATCACCAAATCGCACTTCATCTTTGCGTGGATCATATCCGCATTTAGAACAACACCAACCTCTGTAGAATGTGTGTGGACGTTCGGGCTTGCCCATTCCTCCATATTCACTACATTCTAATTGGTGTTCTCTACACAATACATTACTGCCCGGGCCGTCATATACACTTAGCTCGTTGCAACAATCTTCAAGCATACACTGTGGAGCTCTGCGGTATTGCTCCTTTAATACCGCAGTGCTCTTTAGTTTATCCTTTTTAGGATTTCTTAGTTTCATTTCCACAAGTCCGATGCAATAACAGTATAACCATTATTGGGTGTGTACTTGGGTGTTTTAATATCAGTACTCTGCTTCATTTGTGCAATCAAAAACGGAATACCTGTACGCATCTCTGTACTGAATCCTTTGAGCCCAAACTCTTCATAGCTTTCTGGATTAGCATGAGCATACCAACGAGTATAACTCAAACGTACCTTATCCCAGAATGTACCGTTCTCACCAAAGTTTGCTTCAAAGAAGTCTTTAGTAAAGGCTACCATTTTAAGCAAGTATTCATTGTCTACAGTAATCTTTTGTTCGTAACACAAGTTAAAGTATTCATACAACTGCCTTGCTTCTTTAGCACGAACTGGACGTTCTTCATTTAGGTATACCCAGTACTGTGCAAACATTCTAGTTACTTCTGGGTGCTTACGAGTTCTGAGACTTTTACTCATCAGTGTGTCAGCTAACAATGTAAATGCACCGGGCTCGTCTTCGTCACCAAATTTATTATTGGTAGCAAACAATCCTGCTTGTGCAAAGTAATCATTTTTCTGTGCAGTGTCTACCCATTCTTCATATTCAGCACCATCTACTTTAACACCATATACCTGTTGCTTGTAGGTATCAATAAAGTCTAAACTTTCTTTTGCATCTCCATTAAGCATAATAAAGTTTCTGCGAATTTCCAACTTCTGTGTGGAACTGTAAACAACAATTGGTACTGTTGCTTTTGCAGTACGTTCACCAAATACTTTTGTTAGAATAATAAACAATGCAATAATAGTGTGCTGCCCGTCCCATGCAATATACTTGCCGGGTCTTTGTGGATCTTCATACACTTGTATTGCCATAACCATACTTTCACTGAAGTATGATAGAATTTTTAAAATGTGTCTTATGTTAAGTTCACGTTGCATAGTTTCATCAACTAAGATAGCATCCATGCTAGCACTCATACCTTTACACAATTTAATATCTGCAAATTGTTCCCAACCACGTTCTGTGGGAGGACTACAGTTGCGTCGACGAAACTCGTCTACTACTGCTTCTAATTGTGCTTTGAATTGAGGGGCTTTTGCGATTGCTTTTTCTAATCGCTCTTGCAATGTTACAAAGTTACTCGTGTTCACTTCGTAAAGATTGTTAATCTTTTGTGCGTAGTTCATTTATATTTCCTTTTTAAGCGGACATCTTGTCCATAAAGTAACGGTCATACTCGACCAATATAGTTAAAGTAACATATTTAAATAGGATATGTCAACCTAATAATGCAATTCAAAATTACCTAATATTGATTGCAATACTGTGTCATCTTTATCACCAAAAACAAAACCACAAGTATCCAGTGGAATAAAATGTGTTGAGTCACCATCTCGTATTGGGTAAGTTGGATCATTTACTACGCCGCTAGTAAATCCACATTCATCTGCAACTGTAACTGCGGTTTGCATTTGTGCTTCAGTTACGCCTAATACCAACACAGTGCCAAACCCTTGTGGGGTTTCATCATTCCATGCATGGTACAGGTTGTCTTGGTGCGAAGTTTCATTCAGTCTGAAAACTTCTGCTACAAAAGCATTACTAGCATGGCTAGCTTGTGCCATTGCTTTGCCTGGATTCATACTGTCTAAATCAGTACGCATCAATATGTATAATACTGGTGTCATTTAATAAACCTTTCGATTGTTCCCACAATATATCCTAAACGATATTGTAATTTTTTGGGGAGGTACTGTATAAACTTAGTCAAAGAAATTGCCCTCCTGCCAGTTCCATTCATTTGAAGTTCCAACTTGGAACCATGCACCATCTTTAGAAAGTGGATTTTGCCATAGCAACTCTCGGTTGGCAGTTTCCATTGCACGGCCCATTGTGCCAAACTCGTCTGCAAAGGTCTTACCATAAGCATTAAAAGTATGCATTTCCATACTATCTCTCCAATACACAAAAATGTCCAAAGTGCTTATCAAACACTTGAACTAGGTTTTCATAATCGCCATTCATCATTTCAGTTAGGATTGTAGTTCCATCCATTCCAAGTTCTCTTGCAAAACGTTTTGCATGAGCCATCATATGAAAAGCATTACCTTCAGGACCAGTAAGGTCTATTACAACTTCGGTCACTGGTTGCTTTGTTCTAATCATTGGCATGCTCCATTGTTGTAAGTTCTACTTTCTTTACACCGTTTTGCTTGCCGATGTAGTAAAAGTACTTTTTAGCACTTTCATGTGTTTTGAAATAACGAATCTTTTTTGGATAGTTATAGTAACCATATTCAACTTTAAACATTCTTATAACTCCTTAACTTACTCTTATACTATAACACCAAGAGTTCATACTGTCAACCTTTTATTTGTATTAAGTTAAACACATACATAATATCTGTGTTATCACCATTAAATATCTATGTAAAGTGAACATAAAGGTGTGAGTGAGAGACGCACAGAAAGTATATAAAGTATGATAGATCCAATTTCAGCAGTAGCTATGGCTACTGGTGCATTCAAGACTATTAAAGCAGCTATTGGTGCAGGCAAAGATTTACAAAGTATGGGAGCCCAGCTTGGCCAATGGGGCAAAGCTCTGAGTGATCTAGACTATGCACATCAGAAAGCAGAAAAACCTCCAATGTTTAAAAAGTTGTTTGGCGCAACAGCAATACAGTCAAATGCATTAGAAGTATGGGGACATAAACAAAAAGCTAAAGAAATGCGTGAAGAACTTCGTAGCTATATTAGTGCATTGTATGGACCAAGTGCATGGGAAGAGATAGTATACATGGAAAGTCAAATGCGTAAAGAACAACGTGAAGCAGTATATGCCGCTCAAGAGCAAAGAGAAAAAATGATCAACATAATAGTTGGTACTCTTATAGTTATAGCTGCAGCCGGTCTTATGGGAACAATTATATATTATATTGGAGTAGGGCAAGGCAAGTGGTAATTGAAATGAATTCCAGAGGTATTGTATAGTTGGGACACGTTTTTATTCTAGTGCTTTTGATCGGCGGAGCGAAACAAGGCGGTCAGCCTATGTATTTCGAAAGTTTACAAACATGTAATTGGTATGCGGGTCATATTACAAAACGTTACGGATCACTCAGTGGAGTGGGAGCCGCACATACTGCATTAGCATACTGTAAACCCAAATACGTGGATAAAGCTAACACACTGATTTACAAATGAGATGATTTATGTTTAATCATAATAAACCTTTACAATTTGATAAAGATAGTCCAATAACCCGGGCCTGTAACGAGCCCCAACTTATGTTTGTTAGACACATGGGCTTTAGTACTCATCATAAAAATAAACAGCGTAACAAACAACTACATGACGAATGGGTTAAAAGTGTACGCGGTTTGCAAACACGAAATCGTTAGACCAATTCGTATTTTCTCATTTTAGCTATTAAATTAGTTCGACCAATACCAAGTGCATCTGCCGCTCTGGTTCGATTGCCTTTGTGTACTGCTAGTGCATGACTAATTTCTTCTGTTTCCAACTCTGTAACAGCTTCGGGTAATTTTAAGGTTTCACGTGGTGGTTGTTTTAAATCGTCTAATGCGGCCCAGAGATAATCCTGCTCCGATAGTGCTTCTATATTCTTCATGAACACTTTCCTATGTGTAACAAAAAGATAACACCTTTTACAGCTCTTATGGCTAATTTAAGCGATATCTTAGATAAGTACTTATATCAGAACAAAAATACTAAATTTTTGGCTAAAGGTGTAAAAATTTTTACACCAATCGGTAAATACAAGTGAGTGAGACAAATATAATGAAAATCTTTACGATCGGTGCAATAGCACTGTTATTATCCGTACAATCTGTTCACGCCGAGTTGACCTGGGGGTTTAAGTCGCCTGCGTTTCATTATGGTAATGGTTATTCAACACATGTATTAAGTGTTGAGCAATTACAGCATAATAGAAGAGAAGACCGACGCAAGGAACTTGAAGCCGAAGCAAGAAGAATCGAACGTGAACTAGATAATACAGTCTTATCTAAATTTATGAGGAACGTAGAAAGTAGAATATACGCTCAGCTTTCAAAACAAATGGTAGACAATATGTTTAAAGTTTGTGACGAAACGGCTGAGGATGCAACATGTACAGCGCCAACAGGCGGTACAGCAGAAGTTGAAGATGCAACTATCTCGTGGGTCAGAGATGACACTACAGGATCAATCACTCTCACAGTATCCGGGCCAGATGGTACTACAGAAATTACCATACCCGGGGCAGGAGAGTTTTTCTTTTGAAACATAGTTTAATTTTAATACTCGTAGGTATACTTTTATCGGGTTGTACTAGCATGATTGATGCAGCAAAGGCATTTAGAAATAAAGCCGGTGCGCCTGCACAATTACAAACGTCACCCAATAAGTTGAGAATGGAGAGTGTTCCAGAACTAGATGGTAAAAATATTACTATTGCAGTTTATAACTTTTTAGATAAAACAGGACAACGTAAACCAGCAGATAAAATTGCTAATTTAAGTAGTGCAGTTACCCAAGGTTCAGAGGTTTGGGTAATTAACGCACTAGAAGAAGTTGGCGGTGGTACTTGGTTTACTGTCGTTGAGAGGGTAGGACTAGACAATCTTGTTAAAGAGCGTCAACTTATACGCAACACAAGAGATGTGTATGAAAAAGACTTACCCAAAGGTCCCACTATTCTCAAGCCGATGGTATTTGCCGGACTAATCCTCGAAGGAGGAATAGTTGGGTATGATAGTAACGTAGCTCAGGGAGGCGCAGGAGCAAGATATCTTGGTGTTGGCGGTCAAACTGAATACAGAATGGACACAGTTACCGTAGTGATGCGATTAGTAAGTGTGAGTACCGGCAAAGTATTAATGAGTATCGCTACTGAAAAAACTATAGCTAGTTACAGAAGTGGCGTTGATGTGTTTAAATTTTTAGATCTAGGAACAAAGCTAGTTGAAAGTGAAGTTGGTTGGTCAATTAATGAACCAGTTAATTATGCAGTAAGGGCGTCGATCGAAGCTGGTATAATTGAATTAATATATGAAGGCGAGAGAAAAGGGTTTTGGAAATTTAAAAAACCCTTTGCAACAGTGAGAGAGTGAGAAACAATGCGTGGTATATTAATGATATTTGCTGTTCTGGCTATGTCCAGTACTGCGTTCGCCAATGACATCTACATTGAACAAATCGGGGATACTCTAGATTTAGACATTGTACAAGATGGTTCTAATAACGAATTTGGCGACGGCACGACAGACGCCTTACTGAACGGTGATGATATGACCTTCAGTATTACACAGACAGGCAGTTCGAATACAATAGATGCACTAATTAAAGGCAATAACTATACAGGTACATGGATATTTACGGGTAATAGTAACACAGTTGACATGAAGTGCTCCAGCACAGGTGGCGCAAATTGTGAGACTGTGACTGTGAATATTACAACAACAGGCAACAGTAACCAATTTAAAGTTTACATTGGCGAAAACTCAGATGCTGATAACCTTACTGCTAACTTTACTATTACAGGTGATGGTAACGTGATTGATGTAAACAATGACGCAACTGCATCTGATATTACAGTTACGCTTAACAATAGCAGTAGTACAGCAAGTGGGACAATCAACAATTCAGGCAGTGGAATGACAACTGGACAAGGCGGCAACTACGTTGACATAGATCAATCTGGTGCTGGTGATAGTGCAGGGCACAGTATTACACTAGGTGTAGTAGGTGGCGGAAACAATGTTAAAATACTCCAGTCTGGTGTTGGTGATAACAAAGTAGACATGACTATGACAGGAGATAGTGGTGACGTCAACATTAGTCAAACTGACTAGCATAGCGTTTTTCTGTAGTGCTACCACAGCGTATGCTTTAGCACCTGATGCAGGTGCAATTGGCAAAATTAAAGGAAGCGGTGTACTAGAGAGAAACGGTGCAGTTGTAACGGGTGATACAGGTGTAGGTGTTAAAAGCATGGACACTGCCGTTACAGCCAACGGTCAGATGCAAATTAATTTTGTAGATGAAACAAGAGTTGATATCACTGAACACAGCAGATTGCTCATTGACGAGTTTGTTTATGATCCAGCTAACGGTGTAGGTAAGATAGGACTAAAAGCAAGCCTGGGTACTATGAGATATGCTAGTGGTCAAATTGCTAAAAAGTATAAACAAAATGTAAAAATCCGTACTCCCTCTGCCACTATTGGCGTGAGGGGTACCGATTTTGTTTTGGTTGTAGACGAAGTAGGTAGCACAATGGTAACACTTTTACCCAGTTGTGATGCAGAAGGATATTGTTTTACTGGAGAGATTAAAGTTGAAACTGATGCAGGATTTGTTATTATGAATCAATCATTTCAAACTACTATGACCAGTATTAGCAGTCAATCACCCACTAAGCCTCTTGTACTTGAACTTAGCGAAAAAGATATTAACCAACTACTGATACTGAGAAAGAAATCTCCTTATGAAGATGAAGAGACGGAAATAAGACGTAGTGCTAGAAAGATGTTTGACTTTTTGGGCATTGACTTTTTAGAGTTTGATGACCTAGACGGTGATGCACTCACAGATACCCTCAATGATATTTGGGTAACACAACTAGACGAGACAGATTATATGCTTGCAGACTTATTGTATGATATGCTGGACAGATTGAATGCACTATTGTACTCTCTGTTCAAAGATCACTTACAAATGCAAAACGAAAAGTTTTTTGTCAAAGAAGAATATGGATTTGATCCGGAGACAGGAATACGTTTTGAAAAAGACGGTGACTATTATGTTGTTGAGAGAAGAGACAACGCTGGAAATAATTACTTTAGATTACGATTACATGATCAAAATGGATATAGATTGGACTTTACACAAAATGATTGGGAATATTGGGACTACATGGTCGGCCCTTCTGGTAATAGTGATATTATGCTTAAACAGCAAGACTACTAGTGCAAACGAAATTTATGTAACTCAAGTTGGTAGCGGTACTGACATTGATATTGTGCAAGATGGCAATGATAATAAGGTTAGAAGTTTGAGTACTACTAGTGGTAGAGCACAGATAAGTGGCTCTAGCAAAACTGTGTCACTTACACAAACAGGCAACTTGAATAGAGTTGGCATATGGTCAAATGGCTCCAACCAAGAAATTATATCAACACAAAATGGCAATAGCAATATAAGTAAAATAGACAATCACGGCGACAACAACGATATTGCAGTAAACATCACAGGTAATAGTAATATTACACACACTGAAATAGGCAATGGCGGTGACGATAATAACAATATGAATCTTACTATAGACGGTGACAGTAATAATGCATATGTTGAAGTACTAAACGGCGACAGCAATAATGTAGATGTACAAATACACAAACAAGATAGTAATATAATAATAGTCACAGTAAATGGCACCAGCAATAATGTTAAAGCATACCAAGGCAAGCACGAAGATGGTAGTATAGATGCAGATGAAACTGGCGACAATGAGGGATATTGGATCGTAAATGGAAATAGCAATAACCTTGCAAGTTATCAAACAGATGATAACGGTAATGGTGGTCAACATTTTGCAAACTATATAACTGGTAGCAATAATACTGTAAAACACACACAGCGTGGCGCAAGTGACCATAGAGGATTTATTGAGATAGGCGGCAATGGCAATACTGTAGAACTTTTACAGCGAGGCAATAGTAATGTACAGTTCGCTGATATTGTGTTAGATGATGGGCATACAGTTGATGTTGTACAGCGTCATGCTGACCACACATCAAATATAGATTTAACAAACGGCGGTGGCGCTTATAACCTTAATGTTAGTCAAATGTCCACTACAAACCAAACATATAATCTAACAGGTACTTGCATAAATGCAACCGGTTGTGCATTAACAATCAATCAAAATTAAGGAAAGATGCAATGATAGAATTAGTAATGGCAGGATATTTACAGTGTCAACTAGTACATCAAATGATAGTAAAAGAAGATTTGCATTGTTTTTATCAATGTACAGATACAACTAAAGAATATGCATCAACACTAAAACAGTACAGTTGTCCACATAAGTTATTTGAAGACAGACCTGCATTACCTTTTAAAGAACAGGATCGCAAAGGCAACAGATGGACTGAAGATGACTACAAAAAGTTCGATAAGTAACTACATGAAGATATTAACACATTGGACACTGGCATTTGTAACTGTACTGCTAGTCACACTATTTCATTACAATAATAATTACGTTGTAGAAACAGCAAGACTAAAAGGTTTTGACTTGCTACAACAGTACGACGAACCCGTACAAAGCAGAGACATTGCCATCGTACAAATAGACGAAGCTGCTATCGAAAAGTATGGACAGTGGCCTTGGAAGCGTGATGTGCTTGCAGACCTAATATGGAAACTGCGTGAAGCCGGAGCAGGTATTATTGTGTTGCCCATACTGTTTAGTGAATACGATAGACTGGGCGGTGACCAAGCACTGCAAGAAGCTATAGTTGGTAACGGTGTTGTTATAGGACAAACTGGTAGCTTTAGTGCAGATAAAAATGGTGTACCCAGAGGCGTAGCAAAAATTGGTGATCCGTTGCCCTTTCTTTTTGAGTGGGACGGAATGTTAGGTCCGATTCCATTCTTTGCAAATGCAGATGGCGTTGGTGTGCTTAACACAGTACCAGAGATAGATGGTGTTGTTAGACGATTGCCTATGCTAATGCGTGTAGGCGATGCAGTGTATCCAAGTATTGCTATAGAAACAATTCGGGTTGCAGTAGGCGAACAAAGTTATCAAGTAAAAAGTAATCAAGGTGGTATTGATAAAATGCGTGTGCCTGGATATGCTACAATACAAACAGATAGTAACGCAAGGATATGGTTGCGTTGGAATAAACAGTTTGAAACTATAAGTGCAGTAGAAGAAGATATATTCTTTACATTGGCAGATAAGACTGTAATAGTTGGTGTAACAGCAGACGGATTAGCAAATATAGTAGCAAGCCCAAAAGGCGGGCAGTATAGCTATATGCCCAATGCTACTGCATTACAGAATATACTAGATGGAGACACAATATCTCGTCCGTATTGGGCTCTTTTATTGGAGATAGGTACTACATTTAGTATAGGATTTTTGCTCGTTATACTTGGTCGCTTTGCTCCGTACTGGTTGGCAGGCGCAAGTATCTTAATATTCGCAGGCGGTATTGGCTACAGTGTTCATTATGCATGGATAAACTATTTGTACTTGTTAGATGGAACTATGCCTATGCTAGCTGTTGTGCTAGTGGGCCTACATGCAGTGTTTGCACGTTTTGTACTAGAGTTCTTTGAAAAGCAAAAGATTAAAAAGCAGTTTGCTGGATATGCATCACCAACAGTTGTTCGTATGCTACAAGAAAATCCAGCACTAATCAAAGACGGTATGAAAAAAGAAGTTAGTATAGTGTTTAGTGACTTGCGTGGCTTTACTCCGCTGGGTGAAAGTTTTGGTGATGATGTAAAAGGATTGACAAAAGTTATGAACTCATACATGGACGCTATTACTCAGCCCGTATTAGACATGGACGGAATGATAATTAAGTATATAGGCGATGCAAGTATGCACATACACAATGCACCTATTGATGATCCTCATCACCCAAAGACTGCGGTGCAATGTGGATTAGATATGTTAAAAGCAGTGGAGAAGTTTAATGACAAAATTACAGCAGAAGGAAGACCGCCCGTCGGTATGGGAGCGGGTATTAATACCGGACTTGGTTACCTTGGAGAAATGGGGTCAACAGCAAGACACAGCTATGATGTATTGGGGGACAGCGTCAGCACAGCCGCCCGTATTGAAAGCAAATGTAAAGAATACGGGTGCGTTTTATTAGTAGGTGACGCTACATACCAAACAACCAAAGACGATTTCTTTTACTTGAAGATTGATGACTTAGCAGTTAAAGGCAAAACAATTGGTATAGGTATTTGGACTGTGTTGGATGATGTGCAAAAGCCTTGGCAGGCGGCACAAAAGAAACACCAAGAAATGTATAGTGCATACCAAGCACAAGACTTTGACAAAGCAATAGATTTATGTCAACTGTTGCGTAGCCATTTTGATCATAAAATGGAAGGGTATTACAACATGTGGATAGAACGTTGCGAATTCCAAAAGACACAA
>TARA_B110000046_G_scaffold185408_1_pt1 | contig 12705 bp, 8 predicted proteins | sample TARA_B110000046 | Tara Oceans TARA_B110000046 (sample SAMEA4397157) | marine metagenome | biome: Polar Biome; feature: [DCM] deep chlorophyll maximum layer (ENVO:01000326); material: water (ENVO:00002006), including particulate matter (ENVO:01000060) such as... | depth 40 m
AAGGTAACAGAGATCGACAACCGTGGCCGCGTTAAGCTGTCTATCAAAGAAGCGCAGATCGAAGAGGGCACCGTGCCTGAAGCACCTGCTGTTGTAGAGTCAACTGAAGAGAAGGCGCCAGAAGCTTAATTTTCAGTGTGTAATAAAACATCCCCGTTTGCCTCGGCAGTCGGGGATTTTTTTTGCCTACCAACCAATTAGATACTCGCGCTTTCTAAATAAAGACAGTAAGAGCCTATGATCTTGGGCCTTAATTAGATGCCAATGACAGCAACTCAGAAGCATGGGAGAGGGTCTGATCCGTCACCTGAGCCCCACCCAGCATACGCGCTAATTCATCGACCCGCGCAGAGTGATCCAGAGCCACCATAAGCGATTCAGCACTGTTGGCTTCAACCACCTTGCTAGCTCGATAATGGTGGTGAGCATGCGCCGCCACCTGAGGTTGGTGGGTGACACTAATCACCTGACCGCGATCGCCAAGCTGCTTAAGCAGCTGGCCGACAATATCAGCCGTACTGCCGCCAATACCCACATCCACCTCATCAAAGATAAGCGTAGGAATTTTAGAGTGCGCTGCAGCTACAACCTGGATGGCCAAGCTGACACGCGAAAGCTCACCACCAGAGGCAATTTTTGCCAGCGCCTTATGCGGCTGCCCCGGATTGGTTGCCAATAAAAATTCAACCTCCTCAAAACCACTGGCGCGATATTCACCTGTATCCAATGGCGAAAGCTGTACCACTAGTTCAGCGCCCTCCATTGAAAGTTTCTGTAACTGCTGATTAATCTCGGCAGCCATAGTGGCAGAACCCTTTTGGCGCATAGCGCTGAGTTTACTCGAGGAGGCCTCGTAATCAGTCGCTAGGTCGGCAACTTGCAGCTGCAGAGCATCAATACTCTCACCGCCATCTTGCAGACCCTGAAGTTCCTGCTCAAGTACGGACAGAGTTTCACTGAGTTGGCCAGCATTAACGCGGTGTTTGCGCGCCAATTGGAAAATAATTGCCAGCTGATCTTCCACCAGAGCCAAGCGCTGAGGGTCAGCCTCAAATCGATCAATATGATTTTCGATCTCGCGAGTGGCCTCCTCCACCTGAATCAGGCCGCTCTGCAATAGTTCTTCAGCAGAGCCTAGCGCTTCGGGTTTATGTTTAAGGCCCGCCAAAATAGACAGCGCCCTATTTAAACCATCGCGGACATTATTGCCTTCATGCTGATCACAGATAGCCAACAGACTATGGCTGTCTTGTAAGATCTGCTCGGCATTGGCCAGAGTCTGTTGTTCAATTTCTAACCTAGCTAAAGAGGTGGACTCAATGTCAATCTGTTTTAATTCATTAACTTGAAAGCTGAGTAGGTCCTTGCGAGCAACTAACTCATCCGAGCGTTCAAGCAGACTGGTCAATTTTCTATGCGCTACATGCCAGTCTTTGAAATCTCTGGCTACCTGGGAGGCTAGATCGGTGGCGTTGGCGTATTCATCGAGCAGGCGCCGATGAGTCTCACGACGAAGCAGAGACTGGTGTTCATGCTGGCTGTGAATATCACTAAGCATATCCCCCAGCTGCTGCAGCTGTTGCATAGTGCAGCTCTGTCCATTGATATAGCCGCGCGAACGGCCTTCAATTGTATATATACGGCGCAAAATACACTCACCCTCAGCTGAGAAGTCATTATCGTTCAGCCAGACTTTCGCGTCTTCTATGGTATCAATAGCAAAGGTCGCGGTAATTTCAGCACGGTCTTTGCCGTGGCGAATAGTGCCAGTGTCGGCACGATCACCCAGCGCCATGCCAAGCGCATCTAATACCAGAGACTTGCCCGCGCCAGTCTCCCCAGTTATCGCAGTAGTTCCGCTAGAAAACTCAATTTCTAACGTCTCCACAAGGGTGTAATTATTAATATTGATTGATAGCAGCACTGTTTTTAACCAATAGACTTTGTTTTAGGTTTATACAGAACAGATTGCCGTTACGCAATCGCTTGAAACTTAATAGTTTGCCCCCATATCTGTATCTAGCATCAAACTAGCGATCCATTGGATCAATCATGACCACAATAGAGCAAGGAGTTGGCGTGTCAGAAGAAACCAACAACGATGAAAAAATAGCCGTAAATGATGATCAGGCTGCCCCAGAAACCGAGCCAAAAGCGACTCTCGATGAAGTGAATGCTGATATCGAAGCGGAGCTACTCGGCGAGCTAGATGACGAGCCTGAGCAGTCAGAAACGGACCAGCTGCAACAGCAGGTTGCCAGCGCCAATGATCAAGTACTGCGGGTGCAGGCAGAAATGCAAAATCTGCGTCGCCGTGCCGAGCGCGATGTTGAGAATGCTCACAAGTATGCGCTGGATAAATTTGCCCCTGAGCTCTTGCCCGTGGTGGATAACCTAGAGCGCGCACTAGCGGCAATTGATAGCGACGATGCTGGGCAAAAAGCAGTAGCTGAAGGAATACAGCTTACCCTAAAGACATTTATTGATGTGCTGGTACGCTATAAAGTTGAGGCCGTTGACCCGGCCGGACAGCCATTCGATGCAGAGCTTCATCAGGCGGTAAGCATGGTGCCCAATGCCGATATCGAACCCAATACAGTGATGGACGTATTTCAAAAGGGCTACACCTTAAACGGCCGATTGCTGCGGCCTGCAATGGTGGTGGTATCCAAGCCAGCCTCATAAAAAATGGCATATTAATGGCCGTAACCCTTGAAGTTATGGATTTAGCATCCATATACACCTCAGGTAACTAATTAAACAGACAAACCCTGGAAACAGGCTTTAAAGACCAGTAACGGAGAGTTAAAAAATGGGAAAAATTATCGGAATTGATTTGGGAACGACCAACTCATGTGTTGCCGTGCTCGAAGGCGATAAGCCCAAAGTAATTGAAAACTCAGAGGGCGCACGTACTACGCCTTCTGTTGTGGCTTACACCGACGAAGGTGAAATTTTGGTTGGCCAATCAGCCAAGCGTCAGGCTGTGACCAATCCGCACAATACAGTTTACGCAGTTAAGCGTTTGATTGGCCGTCGATTTGAAGACGATGTGGTGCAAAAAGATATTAAAATGGTGCCTTACAAAATTGTTAAGGCGGATAACGGTGATGCCTGGGTAGAGATCAAAGGCGACAGCAAGGCAGCACCACAGATTTCTGCTGAAGTTCTCAAGAAAATGAAGAAAACCGCCGAAGACTATCTTGGCGAAACGGTGACTGAGGCGGTAATTACCGTTCCTGCATACTTCAATGATTCCCAGCGTCAGGCCACTAAAGATGCAGGCCGCATAGCTGGTTTGGATGTTAAGCGTATTATCAATGAGCCAACTGCTGCGGCGCTGGCTTATGGTATCGATAAAACGCCCGGCGACAGTGTTGTTGCTGTGTACGATCTCGGTGGTGGTACCTTTGATATCTCGATTATTGAAATCGCCGATGTCGATGGTGAGAAGCAATTTGAAGTGCTGGCGACTAACGGTGACACATTTCTCGGTGGTGAAGACTTTGATATGCGTCTGATCGAGTATTTGTCAGCGGAATTTAAAACCGATAGCGGTATTGATATTCATGGCGACCCACTGGCCATGCAGCGTCTTAAAGAGGCTGCTGAAAAAGCTAAGATTGAGCTGTCGTCAAGTGCACAGACCGAAGTTAATCTGCCCTATATCACTGCTGATGCCACAGGTCCTAAGCACCTGGTTGTTAAGCTGACACGTGCCAAACTTGAGTCCTTAGTTGAAGACCTGGTTGAGCGTTCTTTAGCGCCACTAAAAGTCGCGCTTAAAGATGCGGGCAAGTCCACTTCAGAGATCGATGAAATTATCTTGGTTGGTGGTCAGACTCGCATGCCACTGGTGCAGGAAAAAGTAACGGCATTCTTTGGTAAAGAGCCACGTAAAGATGTGAATCCTGATGAAGCCGTTGCCGTAGGTGCGGGCCTGCAGGGTGCTGTTTTGGCTGGTGACGTAACAGACGTACTGCTGCTCGATGTAACCCCTCTGAGTCTGGGTATTGAAACCATGGGTGGTGTAGCTACCCCGGTAATTGAGAAAAATACTACGATTCCTACCAAGAAATCACAGATTTTTTCCACTGCTGACGACAACCAAACTGCGGTAACCATTCATGTGGTGCAGGGCGAGCGTAAGCAGGTCACAGGTAATAAGTCACTGGGTCGTTTTGATCTGGCGGATATCCCACCATCACCGCGTGGCATGCCTCAAATTGAAGTAACCTTTGATATTGATGCGAACGGTATTTTAAATGTAGGTGCCAAAGATAAGGCGACGGGTAAAGAGCAGTCGATTATTATTAAAGCGTCTTCTGGATTGTCTGACGACGAGATCGATGCAATGGTTAAGGATGCTGAAGCCAATGCTGCAGAAGATGAGAAGTTTGCCGAGTTAGTTCAGGCGCGCAACACCGCTGATGGTCTGGCTCATGCCGCTAAAAAGACCCTTGACGAAGCGGGCGACAAGGCCAGTGACGAAGAGAAGGCCGCGATTGAAGCGGGCATCAAGCAGGTTCAAGACGCTGTGCAGGGTGATGATAAAGACGCTATCGACGCCGCCGCCGGTATTCTGTCTGAAGCCTCATCTGGTCTAGCGCAGAAAATGTATGCAGAGCAGGCCGATGCGGGCCAAGCTGAAGGTGGCGAACAGGCCGCTGGCGAAGATGCGATGGATGCCGAGTTTGAGGAAGTAAAAGAAACCGAAGAAGAGAAAGAAGACAGCAAGTAAGTCTTTAGAGTTTTCTCTACTTCTATTAGGCGCGGGCTCTGTTCCGCGCCTAATTATATTAGCGATAGTTAGGAATAAAGAACCAAGTTATGGCCAAACGCGATTATTACGACGTCCTCGGTGTTGATAGCAGTGCCTCCGATGCTGAAATTAAAAAGGCATTTCGGCGCATAGCGATGAAATATCATCCCGACCGCAATCCTGACGACACCGGTGCCGAAGATAAATTCAAAGAGGCACAAGAAGCCTATGAGATTCTCGGTGATGATGATAAAAAATCAGCCTATGATCGCTTTGGCCACGCTGGCGTTGATGGCAATGCCGGTGGTGGTGGTGGCGGTGGCGCGGGCTTTGGCGACGTTTTTGGCGACGTTTTTGGCGATATCTTTGGCGGCGGTGGCCGTGGCGGTCGCAGTGGTCCGGCGCGAGGCTCGGATCTGAGATATGACCTGCAATTAGATTTAGAAGACGCTGTAAAAGGTAAAACTGTTCACATTGATGTGCCTACCATGAGTGCCTGTGATCCCTGTGATGGTTCTGGTGCACGCAAGGGTTCATCACCCATTACCTGTGATACCTGTGGTGGTGTTGGTCAGGTACGGATGTCCCAGGGTTTCTTTTCGGTGCAGCAGGCCTGTCCTAAATGTCATGGCCGCGGTCAGATAATTGCTGAACCCTGCGGTCAATGCCATGGTCAGGGCGTCACAGAAGAGCGTAAAACTTTATCGGTTAAGATTCCGGCGGGAGTGGATACAGGTGACCGTATTCGTCTGGCTGGTAAAGGTGAGGCTGGGCCTCAGGGTGGTCCCACCGGTGATCTCTATGTGCAGATGCATGTGCGTGATCATGCAATATTCGTTCGCGACGGTGCTAACCTGCATTGTGAAGTGCCTATAAGCTTTGCCCAGGCAGCATTGGGTGGCGAGCTTGAAGTGCCAACCCTATCTGGAAAGGTAAAGCTGAAGATTCCTGTAGAAACTCAAAGTGGCAAGTTATTCCGTCTGCGTGGAAAAGGCGTAAATCCAGTTCGCGGTGGCGCTACCGGTGATCTGCTGTGTCGTGTCATTCTCGAGACGCCGATTAATTTAAATGCCGAGCAAAAAGAGCACCTTCAACAGTTTGATAAAAGCTTGGCCGGTAAAAGTAAGCATTCCCCCCGCACCAACAACTGGTTTGATGGGGTAAAGAAATTCTTCGATAATTTAACGGGTTGATAGTAGAGTAACGTTTTCTAGTCGCGACGACAGTAGGGGCATCATCGGCATGAGTAATATTGCAATAATAGGCGCTGGCGGCCGCATGGGGAAAGCCCTGATCGAAGTAATCTCAGAAACAGAGGGCGTGCAACTTACGGCTGCGCTTGAGCGACCAGATAGTTCGTTGATTGGCGTTGACGCTGGCGAGTTGGCGGGTATTGAACGCAACAATGTTGCTATAGCGCCATCTCTTGACGCTGCAGATGCCTTTGATGTGTTGATCGACTTTAGTATTCCCTCAGTGACCGCCGCCAATGCCAAATTTTGTGCGCGGCATGGCAAAAAAATGGTGATTGGTACCACAGGTCTCGATGATGAGCAGTTAGAACAGGTGCAAGCTGCAAGCCTTAGCAACGCGGTATGTATGGCCTCTAATTACGCCACGGGCGTAAACCTGGTCTTTAAACTCGCCGAATTGGCAGCCTCAGTGTTGGGCGACGATGTCGATATTGAAATTAGCGAGGCCCACCATCGACATAAAATTGACGCTCCCTCTGGCACTGCACTGTCTCTCGGCGAGTCTGTAGCCGGCGTCTTGGGTCGTGACTTAAAAGAAGTGGCTGTTTATGGCCGTGAGGGTCAAACCGGCGCGCGAGATCGTCAAACTATTGGCTTTGCCACGGTGCGAGCTGGAGATATTGTCGGTGACCACACTGTGCTGTTTGCCGCCGAGGGCGAGCGAGTAGAGATTACTCACAGAGCCTCGAGTCGAACCGCCTTTGCCCACGGAGCGGTCCGGGCCGCTAAGTGGTTGGCAGAAAAAGAGTCCGGCCTGTTTGATATGCAGGATGTACTGGGTCTTAAGTAAAAGCACAAAAATATCGCCGACAGTGATAGACAAAATCAGCCGTCTTCCATACAATCCTCTCCTAACACCGCTACTAATAGGCGGTCTCGTTCCGAGAGGTTAGGCTACAGCAGAATATTATATTTAAGCGAGATGAGACAACTAGTTTCATCTCGCTTTTTTGCAAATATAAGTAACAGGCTGCTGTCATATTCGGATTTATCGATGTCTAGATGTCACTCATATTCGAGTGATATTTTAACTATTTAGGAGGTTGTGTGAATTCCCAGACATACCGGGAAGCCGTACTTGCGCTAGCAGACGGAACAATTTTCAGAGGAACTGCCATTGGTGCAGATGGGTCCTCTGTTGGTGAAATAGTTTTTAACACAGCCCTCTCAGGGTATCAGGAAATACTTACTGACCCCTCATATGCCCGCCAGATCATTACACTTACTTACCCCCATATCGGCAATGTCGGTGTGAACAAGGAAGATGAAGAATCTGATCAGATATGGGCAGCAGGACTAGTTATCCGTGACTTACCCCTACTGACTTCAAACTTTCGCAGCGAACAGCGTCTAGATGACTACCTTAAAGAAAAAGGTATTCTGGGTATCGCCGATATAGATACCCGTAAATTGACGCGAATACTGCGCGAAACAGGTGCGCAGAGCGGTTGTATTATGGCTGGTGATGTTAGCGATGAACAGGCGCTGGCCTCCGCACGTGAGTTTGCCGGACTGAAAGGTATGGACCTGGCCAAAGAAGTGACGACTGCCAGTACTTATCAGTGGTTTGAGCATAGCTGGGAATGGAGTGTTGGCCACAAAGTGCAGGATCCGAACAGTACCAAATTTAAAGTTGTGGCCTACGATTACGGTGTTAAGCGCAATATTTTACGTATGCTGGTCGATCGTGGTTGTGAGCTGATTGTGGTGCCAGCTCAGACGCCAGCGACGGATGTTCTGGCTATGAATCCAGACGGAGTATTCCTATCCAATGGGCCCGGAGATCCAGAGCCCTGTGACTATGCTATTCAGGCCATCAGTGAACTTCTTGAAACCGATATTCCGCTGTTTGGCATCTGTCTGGGTCACCAGCTACTGGCGTTGGCCTCGGGCGCTAAAACAGCAAAGATGAAGTTTGGTCACCATGGCGCCAACCACCCCGTAGAAGACATTGAGAATAATGTAGTGATGATCACTAGCCAAAACCACGGTTTTGCCGTTGACACGGCCAGTTTACCGGCCAACTTGATTGCCACACATCGTTCATTATTTGATGGCTCGCTGCAGGGCATTCATCGCACTGACAAACCAGCCTTTGGTTTTCAGGGTCATCCTGAAGCTAGCCCTGGCCCCCATGAAGCAGCAGTGCTGTTTGATCACTTTATCGAATTAATGGAAGCAAAACGCTAGGCGCCTGCGGAGACGACATGCCAAAAAGAACTGACATAAAAAGTATTCTCATTCTTGGCGCTGGTCCGATTATTATTGGCCAGGCCTGTGAGTTTGACTACTCCGGTGCCCAAGCCTGTAAAGCGCTGCGTGAAGAAGGCTTTCGGGTAATTCTGGTTAACTCCAATCCAGCTACCATTATGACTGACCCGGCGATGGCCGATGCTACCTATATTGAGCCAGTCGAATGGCGCACTGTGGCACGTATCATTGAGCAAGAGCGGCCAGATGCCTTGCTGCCGACCATGGGTGGTCAGACGGCGTTAAACTGTGCCCTGGACCTTGCCAAACACGGAGTTTTAGACGAATTTGGCGTAGAGATGATTGGTGCCAATGCTGATGCGATCGATAAGGCGGAAGATCGCGAGCGCTTTGATAAGGCGATGAAAGCAATCGATTTGGACACGCCCAATTCCGGTATTGCTCACAGCTTGGAAGAAGCGGTTCAGGTTTCAGATCGCTTTGGTTTTCCCTGTATTATTCGCCCTTCATTTACCATGGGTGGTTCCGGCGGCGGTATTGCCTACAACCGGGAAGAATTCGAAGAGATCTGTCGTCGTGGATTAGATCTTTCACCCACCAACGAGCTGTTAATTGATGAGTCGCTGATTGGTTGGAAAGAGTTTGAAATGGAAGTGGTTCGGGACCGCAAAGATAACTGTATCATCGTGTGCGCCATCGAAAATCTCGACCCCATGGGTATCCACACTGGCGATTCGATCACTGTTGCCCCAGCGCAAACTTTGACCGATAAAGAGTATCAAATCATGCGTAATGCCTCGATCAAGGTATTGCGAGAGATCGGTGTAGAGACCGGCGGCTCCAATGTTCAGTTTGCCGTTAATCCCGATGATGGTCGCCTGATTGTGATTGAGATGAACCCACGAGTTTCTCGCTCATCCGCACTGGCTTCAAAAGCGACCGGCTTTCCCATTGCCCGCATCGCAGCCAAGCTAGCCGTTGGCTATACCCTCGATGAATTGCACAATGAAATTACTGGCGGTGCAACCCCAGCGTCATTTGAACCAAGCATCGATTATGTAGTGACCAAAATTCCACGCTTTGCCTTTGAGAAATTCGACCAGGCAGACCAGAGCCTAACCACCCAGATGAAATCTGTAGGTGAAGTGATGGCCATCGGCCGCACCTTCCAAGAGTCTATGCAAAAAGCATTGCGCGGCCTCGAAGTAGGCGTCGCTGGCTTTGACCCAATCCTCGATCTAGATGACGAAAATGCTGCCGCCGTGCTGAGAAATCAGCTAGCAGTAGCCGGCCCCGATCGCATCTGGTACCTCGCCGACGGATTCCGTCAGGGCATGAGCGTCGAACAAATTTTTGAAATCACCAAGGTAGATCGCTGGTTCTTGGTGCAGATAGAAGACATTATTAAGGACGAGATGAGCTTGCAGGGTACAGCCCTTGCTGACCTCACCAAACAGGCTCTGTATCGCCTCAAGCGCAAAGGTTTTGCCGACCGACGTCTCGCTGATGTACTGGGTTGCAGCGAAACCCAAATGCGCGACGTGCGCTATGGCTTTGACCTGCACCCAGTGTACAAGCGTGTTGATACCTGTGCCGCCGAGTTTTCTACCGATACCGCTTACATGTATTCCACCTATGAAGAAGAGTGCGAAGCACGTCCCAGCGACAAAGATAAAATCTTGGTTCTCGGTGGCGGCCCCAACAGGATTGGTCAGGGTATCGAATTTGATTATTGCTGCGTACATGCAGCATTAGCGATGCGCGAAGATGGTTACGAAACCATTATGGTCAACTGTAACCCAGAAACGGTTTCCACTGATTACGACACCTCAGATCGATTATTCTTTGAACCAGTAACCTTAGAAGATGTGCTTGAAATTGTGCGCGTAGAAAAGCCCAAAGGTGTAATCGTACAGTTTGGTGGTCAGACGCCACTCAAGCTTGCGCGTGCGCTGGAAGCTGCTGGTGTGCCCATTGTCGGTACCACCCCTGACGCTATTGACCGCGCCGAAGATCGCGAACGCTTCCAGCAAATGATTGAGAAGCTCGGACTGTTACAGCCGCGTAATGCCACAGCCCGCAGCGCCGACCAGGCCGTTGAGCTAGCCAAAGAAATTGGCTACCCGCTGGTAGTGCGCCCCTCCTATGTACTAGGTGGCCGCGCCATGGAAATCGTCTACAAAGAAGATGAATTACGCCATTATATGAAGACCGCCGTACAGGTGTCTGATGATAGCCCAGTACTGCTGGACTTCTTCCTGCCCAACGCCATCGAGATGGACGTGGACGCAGTCAGTGATGGTGAGCAAGTAGTGATCGGCGCAATCATGCAGCATATCGAACAAGCGGGTATTCACTCCGGTGACTCAGCCTGTTCACTGCCGCCTTACAGTCTGAGTGAAGATATTCAAAATGATATGCGCGAAGTGTGCCGTAAGATGGCCGTCGAACTTGGCGTGCGCGGGTTAATGAATGTGCAGCTGGCACTGCAAGACGGCGATATCTATGTAATTGAAGTTAATCCCCGTGCCTCGCGCACGGTGCCCTTTGTCTCCAAGTGTATAGGCACTTCTTTAGCCAAAGTCGCGGCCCGTTGTATGGTCGGTCAGACATTAGAGTCGCAGAACTTCACCAAAGAAATTATTCCGCCTTACTTTAGTGTTAAAGAAGCCGTATTCCCGTTTAACAAATTCCCCGGACTCGACCCCATTCTTGGGCCCGAGATGAAATCTACCGGTGAAGTCATGGGTGTTGGCGAAACCTTCGCAGAGGCCTATGGTAAAGCCGAACTTGGCGCTAGTGATGAAATTCCCTCTAAGGGCACGGTGTTTATAAGCGTTCGTGAGCGCGATAAAGAACAGCTCCCAGCCCTGGCTAAAAAATTCTATGATCTTGGCTTTAAGCTGGTCGCCACCAAGGGTTCGGCTGAGATTATTGAGCAGTCAGGTTGCACAGTGCAGCTAGTCAACAAGGTGAAAGAAGGCCGACCGCATATTGTTGACATGATTAAGAGTGATAAAATAGATCTTATTATCAACACCACCGAAGGGCGTCAGGCGATCTCTGATTCTTCTACCATCCGCTCAAGTGCAGAGCAGCACCGAGTGTATTACACTACCACTATGGCTGGCGGCAGTGCGGTGTGTGAAGCACTAGGGTTCTCGCGCGCGGTTAAAGGTGAAATAAAAGTGCGCAGCTTACAGTCGCTGCACAAGGAAATTAGCTAATGCAAAAATACGCCATGACAGTCGAAGGTGAAGCTGCCCTTCGCAAAGAGCTTGATCATTTAATCAAAGTAGTTCGCCCAGGAATTGTAGAGTCTATCGCCACTGCTCGTGAGCATGGCGACCTTAAGGAAAATGCTGAGTATCATGCCGCCCGTGAGCAGCAGAGTTTTGCCGAGGGTCGAGTTCAGGATATCGAAGGCAAGCTGTCCAACTCTCAGGTTATTGATATATCTAAGATGCCTCAAGCGGACCGTGTAATTTTTGGTTCATTGGTGACCGTTATTAACATGGAAACCGAAGCGACCGTCAGCTATCGCATTGTCGGAGACGACGAAGCGGATGTAAAACAGGGCAAGATTTCCTACCAGTCACCGATTGCTCGCGCGCTGATCAGCAAAGAAATTGGTGATGTTGTGGTCGTCAAAGCGCCGAGCGGCGATATCGAATATGAAATTGATGACGTGGTGTACACATAGGGCTAGGCGCTAGCCGACAGCAAAAAAACCATTAATGCTTTTTGCGCATGAAGGCGATTTTCAGCTTCATCCCAAACTACCGAGATGGTTTCATCCTCCAATAGATCTCCAGACACTTCCTCCTCGCGATGGGCCGGTAGGCAATGCATAAAAATTGCATTGTCGGCAGCTTTTGCCATCAGTGCATGGTTGACCTGAAAGCCTGCAAAATGCTCCATCCTAAGTTGTTGCTCAGACTCCTGACCCATTGATGCATAAACATCTGTAGTGACCAGATGGGCGCCGCTAGCTGCGTCTACTGGGCTGCGGGTAATGGTCACTCTATCGCCCGCTTCAGCCACTAACTGAGCATCTGGTTCATACCCCTCTGGACAGGCAATGTTCAATGTAAAATCGAGTAATATGGCAGCATTAATCCATGAGTGGCACATATTATTGCCATCGCCAATCCAGGCGACAGTTTTACCCTGAATAGAACCGCGATGCTCAGTGAAAGTTTGCACATCAGCCAGTAATTGGCAGGGGTGGTACTGATTGGTTAGTGCATTTATTACCGGCACCTTGGAATACTGCGCAAAGCGTTCGATAATGTCATGGCCGAACGTTCTAATCATGACGATATCGACCATGCGTGAGATTACACGGGCTGAATCTTCGATTGGCTCGCCACGTCCTAGCTGCGAATCGTTGGGCGACAAAAATAGTGCGTCACCACCGAGCTGGGCCATCCCAGCTTCAAAAGACACACGGGTTCGGGTAGATGATTTCTCAAAAAT
>TARA_B110000046_G_scaffold110_1_pt1 | contig 12704 bp, 11 predicted proteins | sample TARA_B110000046 | Tara Oceans TARA_B110000046 (sample SAMEA4397157) | marine metagenome | biome: Polar Biome; feature: [DCM] deep chlorophyll maximum layer (ENVO:01000326); material: water (ENVO:00002006), including particulate matter (ENVO:01000060) such as... | depth 40 m
AAATACTAGTTCCGTAATCGGCTACTATTCTTATACAAAACCGTTAGTAATAATTACTCATTAATATTTTTCAATAAATCCAATGTTGCTGAAACATCTACGCCTTCCTTTCTTCCTAAATTGACTGCCAGATCGGCATACTTTCTAGCCTCCTCCTTTTTATTTAATTTAAAACAAATCAGTGCACAAGTGTTAGCGTTTGCATAGTACACATTCTGATCCATCGAATTTTTTACCCAAACAAGTGCTATTTCTAAAATTTCTTTGTCCTCAATATCAGCAAATTCAGTAATTAAAAATGCCTGTTGGTTCAATTCTTCCGAATCATTTATTTCATATTCTTCAATGTAAGAGATGATTGATTCGAAGAATTTATTTTTGTAAGCTGGATAATTATCAGACTCTCGGATTTTAGCCATTTGCGTATAATTAAAGTAGTAGTGTATTTTAAAATAATCCAAATTCTCTTTTGCTTCTAGCTCATTAAAAACCTCTAATAAATCCTTTTCCAAAATATCGAAATCAGCCTCTGTTTTTATCTTAAACATGGCTTCTCCACAAAGTATAGTTGTGAAAATTTCATCAATATTTTTTTTACCAACCACTTTATCAAACTCAGCCTTATGCTTAATTATAAATTTATAATAAGGATCAGAAGACTTACGGAAGAAATCGGAAATAAATTTAATGTTATCTTCCGTAAGCAGGTTAGATTGTGTCTTTATATAATCATCGAAAACGTGCTGGTGATCCATTCTTCGTTCAAACAGAACATAGGCATAATTCTTTAGGAATTCACTACCTCTCTCTCCCGACTGATATCGATTTTCCATGCTTGGGAAGCTCTTATTAGAATCTGCAACCATTACTATAACCTTTTCTCCTAACTCAATCAATTCTTCTGGAATTCGCGCACCAGCAGAACTGTGAATCAATTCTCCATCACAGTTCACAAAAAATAAAGTTGGATAGCTAATAATCTTGTATTTCTCAGCAATAATCAATCCATCTCCTTTTTCAGTATCTACTTTAATATTGATAAAGTTTTTATTGAAGAAATCACCAACCTTTTCATCAGGAAAAGTTTTAGCATCCATCTTTTTACAAGGTCCACACCAAGTGGTATAAGCATCGACAAAAACTATTTTATTCTCTGCTTTCGCTTTAGCAAGAGTATTTGACCAAGTTTCCTTTTCAAAATTAACACCTTCCTGACAATATACTGTGGAGCTGGAAATAATTGATCCAATAAATAGTAGCAGATTTAGACACTTAAATATTGTTTTCATAATTTTTATTTTGTTTTATTTAATTAATATAGGTTTTAGAACAGACGCAAAGCATCTATAAAGCATGAGTTTAAACCTAATCTTTATACTCTAAAATATCTGCTGGTTGACAATCTAAAACTCTACATATTGATTCCAACGTTGAAAATCTTATTGCCTTCGCCTTACCTTTTTTTAATATGGACAAATTTGACATTGTTATACCCACCCTTTCTGAAAGCTCAGTAAGACTCATTTTTCGTTTGGCAAGCATGACATCCAGATTAACTATAATCATAATTATATAGTTAAGTTGTTTTCCTCTTTTAATTCTACTCCTTGCATGAATACATGTGATAGAACCCATAGAACTAGTGCAAAAATCAATAAGCTAACTGAAGGCACATCAACGATAATATTTGGCTCATCTAAAAATTTTATCATTCCATTTTTATTCCAAATTGATGATATAATTATTTCATATAAAAAATTCACAACCCAAACTAACAAAATCAAATAAGACAATAGTTTTATGTTTTTAATTGTCTCTTTCTGAAAGTAATTACCAACAATAATTAATTGCATAAACTTTTTACAATACCAAATACTCAATATTGCCAGAGACATCATTAGTAATACATATGTTAGCACTATAAGTTTTGAAGATATTGGGAGCTGATAAAAAACGAGGTACTCAGGTGATTTACTCATTCCTAACTTCCCAAATTTCTTACTAGTATTATCCATAACAGGAGAGAAATCAGGAACATTCATAATATTCGAAAAAGAATCAGTTGCTACATTATCTGCGACAACCAGAATTAATTCTTCTGAATAGTCAATGGTCTCCTGTATAATTATATCACCTGAAGATATACTAACTCTAGCGCCAATATCATAACCAAATGCACCGTAAATTAAGAATGAAAGTATAAGCCCTGAAAACAAAATAGATAACCAAAAAAATATTCTAGTTATAAAATACAATAACTTTATACTACTTGGATTATTAATTTTAGTGACAGTATTCATAATAATATTTTCACAAATATATAAATTATGTATTGATAAACAATAAATTTTTATCATAATACAATAAATTAATACCTATTATCAATAATAAAATTACTAACAAAACCTAAACTGCATTGAAACGCAGTTTAGCCAGAACGTTGTACTTAATTTAGAATAAATGACGAGAATCAACACAATCATATTCATAGATGTCAAGTAAAAACAACCGAAATAAAACTTCTCAATAGGTTTTATAAAAAAAATACATATATTTGCAATGCAATGAAAAACAGAAATATTATAGCATCTATTATCGAAATCGTGATTATTAGTCACGGAAGATGAGGATGCATATAAATTAAATATATTTATTAAAAGCCATCCAATTAGGATGGCTTTTTTTTTGGTTAAAATTTCAGAATAAACAAACAATGAAAACACAAAATTTAAATTCAATCAATTTGATGACTACTATAATAAGCAACATTATTATTTGCATTATCATTTTACCCCCGCGGTGAGAATGGAATTATATTGAAATAATATAAAAGCTCTTCTCAATAAATGAGAAGAGCTTTTTTTTGACTAAAAAATTAATAAAACAAAATATAACAATGTATTACAACAATGAAACCCAAATATTTTTGGATGGCGAATGGGTAAAGGCCCAGAATGGGAAAACAAACTTGTACAGTCAAACGCTACATTATGGAGCTGGTGTTTTTGAAGGAATTAGATCTTATAAAACCGATAAAGGTGCTCATATTTTTAAATCTAAAGAACATTTTGAACGCTTGCATTATTCGGCTGAAAAAATGCACATCAAACTGAAATATTCAGTCGAGGAATTAACCGCTTTAAGTTATGAATTATTAGAAAAAAACAACTTGGAAGATTCTTATATCCGCCCATTGGTTTATTTGGGTGAAAATATGTCTCTTCAACCAACAGAAAATGTGCATGTAATGCTTTGTGCTTGGGAATGGGGAAGATATTTAGGCGATATGCAACTCAAGCTAATGACTTCTTCTTTTCAAAGACCTAACCCAAAATCTTGTTTTGTAGAGGCAAAAGTAAGCGGTCATTACATCAATTCAATATTAGCAACCACAGAAGCTAAACAAAAAGGTTTTGATGAAGCTTTACTCTTGGACATGAACGAAAATGTAGCAGAAGGACCTGGAGCGAATTTCTTTTTTGAAAAAGAAGGTAAATTATTTACTGCTCCACTTGGCAATATACTTTCAGGAATAACGCGACAAACGATTTTTGAATTAGCTGAAGATTTAGGTATTGAAGTCATAGAAAAGTTTTTTAAAGTAGAAGATGTGTATCGAGCAGATGGTGCTTTTTTTACAGGAACAGCAGCAGAAGTTGCTGCAATTGGCAGTCTCGATAATCGCAGTTTCAATTTACACTGGAAAGAAACGATTGGTTACAAATTAGCAGATGCTTATCAGAAAAGTGTTCATACAAAATAAATAAAAGGCTTTAAAAAAATATAAAAATGGAATTAAACAAATACAGTAAACGAGTAACACAAGACGATTCGCTACCTGCAGCAAAAGCAATGTTTCACGCTATCGGTTTAACCACAGAAGATTTTAAAAAACCTTTTGTAGGAATTGCCAGCACAGGTTATGAAGGCAATCCGTGCAATATGCACTTAAACGATTTGGCTCTTGAAGTAAAACAGGGAACAAAAAACGAAAATTTAGTTGGGTTAATCTACAACACCATAGGTGTGAGTGACGGTATTTCTATGGGAACTCCCGGAATGAGGTATTCATTACCATCAAGAGATGTAATCGCAGATTCTATGGAAACGGTAGTGGAAGGAATGTCTTATGACGCATTGGTAACAGTTGTTGGTTGCGATAAAAATATGCCTGGCGCATTAATGGCAATGCTCAGAACAAACCGACCAGGCGTTTTGGTTTATGGTGGAACTATCGCATCTGGTTGTCACAAAGGCAAAAAACTGGATGTAGTTTCTGCTTTTGAAGCTTGGGGACAAAAAGTTGCAGGTAAAATCGATGAAGAAGAATATCAAAATGTAATAGAAAAAGCATGTCCTGGAGCGGGTGCTTGTGGTGGAATGTACACAGCAAACACAATGGCATCTGCCATTGAAGCTTTAGGAATGTCATTGCCTTATAATTCTTCAAACCCTGCATTGGGGAAAGAGAAAAAAATTGAAAGTATAAAAGCAGGTGAAGTAGTCAGTTTATTGCTTGAAAAGGACATTAAACCAAAAGATATTGTCACCAAAAAAGCATTAGAAAATGCCATAAGGTTAGTAACAATAATGGGCGGCTCTACCAATGCTGTATTACACTTTTTGGCTATTGCAAGAACAGCTGAAGTTGATTTTACTTTGGCGGATTTTCAAAGAATTTCAGACACAACACCATTTTTAGCAGACTTAAAACCAAGTGGACAATATTTAATGGAAGATATTCACGCAATCGGAGGTATTCCTGCCGTTCTAAAATATTTATTAAAAAATGGATTATTACACGGAGATTGTTTAACCGTAACAGGAAAAACTTTAGCAGAAAATCTTGAAAATGTTCCTGACTTAAAAGCGGATCAACAAATTATAAAAACATTAGAAAATCCTATAAAAGAAACCGGACATTTAAGAATACTGAGAGGAAATTTATCGCCCAAAGGAGCTGTAGCAAAAATCACAGGAAAAGAAGGTTTTCAATTTAGTGGAACAGCAAAAGTTTTTGATTCTGAATATGATGCCAATGATGGAATTCGAGATGGAAAAGTAGTAAAAAGGGATGTTGTAGTAATAAGATATGAAGGTCCAAAAGGTGGACCTGGAATGCCGGAAATGCTGAAACCTACTGCAGCAATTATTGGAGCTGGTTTGGGAAATGATGTGGCGCTAATTACTGACGGTAGATTTTCAGGAGGAACACACGGCTTTGTGGTTGGACACATTTCACCAGAGGCGCAAGTTGGTGGACCTATTGCATTTGTAAAAAATGGAGATACAATAACCATTGATGCTATAAAAAATACCATTGATTTTAATGTGAGCGAAGAAGAGTTAGCAAGACGAAAAGCCAACTGGATACAACCCGATTTGAAACACAAAAAAGGCGTTTTGTATAAATACGCAAGAACTGTTTCGTGTGCATCTGAAGGATGTGTAACAGATGAATTTTAATTAAATAATAAAATGGGAAAAATAGCAATAAAGACGAAAACAGAACAACAAGTAATGACTGGCTCACAGGCAGTTGTTCATTCATTAATAGCAGAAGGTGTTGATTTAATATTTGGCTATCCGGGCGGAGCAATTATGCCTGTTTATGATGCACTTTATGATGTGGAAGATAAGTTAACACACATTTTAACCAGACACGAACAAGGCGCAACACACGCAGCACAAGGTTTTGCAAGAGCAACAGGAAAAGTTGGCGTTTGTTTAGCAACTTCTGGTCCTGGAGCAACCAATTTAATAACTGGAATTGCAGATGCACAAATAGACTCTACACCTTTGGTTTGTATTACTGGACAAGTTTCAAGTAATTTATTAGGAACAGATGCTTTTCAGGAAACGGATATCATTGGTATTTCTATGCCTGTTACCAAGTGGAATTTTCAAGTTACCCGAGCAGAAGAAATTCCTTTTGCTTTGGCGAAAGCTTTTTATATCGCAAGAACCGGAAGACCAGGCCCTGTTTTGATTGATATTACTAAAGATGCTCAATTTGAAAATCTTGATTTTGATTATAAAACTTTTAACGGAATGAGAAGTTATGTGCCAACTCCAAAGTTGAATTTAACAAAAGTAGCCGAAGCAGCCGGATTAATTAATACAGCAAAAAAACCTTTTGTGTTATTTGGACAAGGTGTGCTTTTAGCGGAGGCGGAAAAGGAATTTAAAGCATTTATAGAAAAAGCTGGTTTGCCTTCTGCTTGGACAATTATGGGATTGTCAGCCTTAGATTCTGGCCATAATCTAAATGTGGGAATGTTGGGAATGCACGGTAATTATGCACCCAATAAATTAACCAATAAATGTGATGTGTTGATAGCTGTAGGAATGCGTTTTGACGACCGTGTTACAGGCGATTTAAGTAGATATGCCAGGCAAGCAAAAGTTATACATTTGGAAATAGATCCTGCAGAAATAGACAAAAATGTAAAAACAGATGTTGCCATTTTGGGAAATGCCAAAGAAAGTTTAAGCGCATTAACAGAATTAATTAATGAAAACGAACACAAAGATTGGTTGGCGAAATTCAGAGATTTAGAAAAAGAAGAATTTAATAAAGTTATTAATGAAGAGCTAAATCCCAAATCAGAATTAATGACTATGGGCGAAGTGATGAACAAAATAAACCTTCATTCCGACCAAAAAAACATCATTGTAACAGATGTAGGCCAACACCAAATGGTAGCTTGCCGATATGCTAAATTTAAAAAAACTCGTTCTTTAATAACCTCTGGTGGTTTGGGAACTATGGGCTTTTGTTTACCTGCTGCCATTGGTGCAAAAATGGGAAGACCAGATGCACAGGTCATTGGAATTATAGGAGATGGTGGTTTTCAAATGACAATTCAAGAATTAGGGACCATTTTTCAGTTTAAAACTGCTGTGAAAATTGTGGTGTTAAATAATGAATTTTTAGGAATGGTGAGGCAATGGCAAGAGTTGTTTTTTGAAAAAAGATATGCAGCTACTACAATGGTCAATCCAAATTTTCAAACGATTGTAAAAGGTTATGGCATTAAAACAAAAAAGGTAGAAAAAAGAGAGAATTTAGAAGAAGCAGTAAAGGAAATGTTAACACACGAAGGTTCCTATTTTCTTGAAGTGATGGTTGGAAAAGAGAACAATGTGTTTCCAATGATAGCGACTGGTGCATCAGTTTCAGAAATAAGATTAAAATAAAATTATGGAAAAGAAAAGATTTACAATATCTGTATTTACAGAAGATGTAGTGGGAATACTCAATAGAGTATCGATAATTTTTACGAGAAGAAAAATAAATGTAGAAAGTATCGCTGCGTCTGAAAGTGAAATTAAGAAAATTTATAGATATACCATTGTTATTACAGAAACAGAAAATCAAGTTAAAAAAGTGGTTGGTCAATTGGAAAAACAAGTAGAAGTGGTGAAAGCAGTTTTTCATCCTGATGAAGAAATTGTGCACCAAGAAATCGCATTATATAAAGTAAAAACGGGTGTTTTGACTTCTGGTGGAAACGCAGAAAAAATTGTACGTTCACATAATGCCAGAGTTTTATCGGTAGAAACGGAATTTACGGTTTTAGAAAAAACGGGACACAAAGAAGAAACACAACAATTATTTGACGATTTAAAACCTTTCGGAATTTTAGAATTTGTACGTTCTGGAAGAGTTGCCATTACCAAACCAATGAAAACATTATCGTCAATAGTAGAACAATTAGAAAAATTAGTAAAAAATTAAAAAACAAAATGGAAAATTATTTTAATACATTATCATTAAGAGAGCAACTGTCACAATTAGGAAAATGTGACTTTATGGATAGCTCAGAATTTAAAAATGGCGTAACTATTTTAAAAGGAAAAAAAATTGTAATTATAGGTTGTGGAGCACAAGGTTTGAATCAAGGATTGAATATGCGTGATTCTGGATTGGACGTTTCTTTTACTTTGAGAGAAAGTGCTATAAGAGAACGAAGACAATCTTTTAAAAATACAAATGAAAACAAATTTAAGGTTGGAACTTATAAAGAAATGATACCAACCGCAGATTTGGTAATAAACCTCACGCCTGACAAACAACATACTGATGTGGTAAACAAAGTAATGCCTTTAATGAAAAAAAGAGCAGCTTTATCATATTCTCATGGTTTCAATATCGTAGAAGAAGGAATGAAAATAAGAGAAGATTTAACAGTAATAATGATGGCTCCAAAATCGCCAGGTTCAGAAGTTAGGGAAGAATACAAAAGAGGTTTTGGTGTACCAACATTAATTGCGGTTCATCCAGAAAATGATCCGAAAAATGAAGGTCTTGAATTAGCAAAAGCCTATGCGGTTGCTACTGGTGGCGATAAAGCTGGTGTGTTACATTCTTCTTTCATAGCTGAAGTAAAATCAGATTTAATGGGAGAACAAACCATACTTTGTGGTGTGTTGCAATCGGCTTCTATTTTATGTTTCGATAAAATGCTTGAAAATGGTTTAGATGCAAATTATGCTGCAAAATTGGTTCAATATGGTTGGGAAACTTTAACCGAAGCCCTAAAACACGGAGGTTTGACTAATATGATGAACAGACTTTCAAACCCAGCAAAAGTAAAAGCTTACGAATTAGCAGAGAAATTAAAAACAATTATGACGCCTTTATTCAACCAACATATGGACGATATTATGTCTGGTGAATTTTCTAAAGGAATGATGAAAGACTGGGAAAATAACGACAAAGATTTGTTGAAATGGCGAAAAGCAACAAGCGAAACTGTTTTTGAGCAAACAAAAGCTGCAGACGAATTAATTAGTGAGCAAGAATTTTTTGACAATGGAACTTTATTGGCTGCTTTCTTAAAAGCTGGCGTAGAATTGGCTTATGAAACAATGGTAAATTCAGGAATAAAAGCAGAATCTGCGTATTATGAATCACTGCATGAAGCACCATTAATTGCCAATACAATAGCACGAAAAAAACTATATGAAATGAACAGAGTTATTTCAGATACAGCAGAATATGGCTGTTATTTATTTGATCATGTTTGTCAACCTTTGTTAGCCGATTTTATGAAAAATGTAAACTCTAATTTAATTGGCAAACCATTTTCAACAGATAACCAAGTGGATAATAAAAAATTAATAGCGATAAATAAAGCTTTGAGAAATCATCCAATAGAAAAAATTGGTGCGATTTTGAGAACTTCTATGAGTGCAATGCAAAAACTAAAATAATGAGCCCAGAAACTCAATATATTACTTTAAATAATGTGAAAAAAGCAGCATCTATTTTAAGAGATGTTATTTTGGAAACGCCTTTACTAAAAAATCAGTTTTTATCTGAAAAACATGAGGCAAACATTGTTTTTAAACGAGAAGATTTACAAGAAGTACGCTCTTACAAAATAAGAGGTGCTTATCATAAAATTTCATCATTAACAGTAGAAGAACTAAAACAAGGAGTTGTTTGTGCCAGTGCAGGAAATCACGCACAAGGTGTTGCTTATTCTTGTAATGCAAAAAAAACAAAGGGTGTTATATTTATGCCAACGACTACACCCAATCAAAAAATAGAACAAGTGAAAATGTTTGGCGGAGTTTATGTAGAAGTGGTCTTAATTGGTGATACTTATGATGATGCTTCTGATGCAGCCGCAGATTATTGCAAAGAAAATAAGATGTCTTTTGTGCACCCTTTTCATGATATAAAAGTAATAGAAGGACAAGCAACCATTGCTTTAGAAACATTAGCACAAAGCAAAACACCTGTAGATTATTTGTTTTTGCCAGTTGGTGGTGGTGGTTTGGCTGCTGGCGTTTCTAGTATATTTAAAGAACTTTCTCCCAACACAAAAATTATAGGTGTTGAACCAAAAGGCGCAGCTTCAATGTCTGTTTCAATAACTAATGGATTTAACACAAAAATAGAAAACATAGATAAATTTATTGATGGCGCATCTGTCCAAAAAGTAGGAGATTTAAACTTTGAAATTTGTAAAGAAAATTTAGATGAAATGGTAACCGTTCACGAAGGAAAAGTGTGCCAAACGATTTTAGATTTGTACAATAAAAACGCTATTGTGGTTGAACCTGCTGGTGCTTTAACCACAGCAGTTTTAGACCAGTTTTCTAATGAAATAAAAGACAAAAATGTAGTTTGTTTAATTAGTGGCTCAAATAATGACATTACTCGAACTGAGGAAATTAAAGAACGTGCTTTGCTTCATTCTGGACACAAACATTATTTCATCATAAAATTTCCGCAAAGAGCAGGTGCTTTACGAGAGTTTTTGAATGATATTTTAGGTCCAAATGATGATATTACCCATTTTGAATATTCCAAAAAACACAATAGAGATTCAGGTCCAGCCATTGTTGGTTTGGAAATAAAAAACCCAAACGATTTAGACGGACTGATTCTAAAAATGAAAACAAAAAAATTCTTTGGAGAATACTTGAATGATAAGCCAGATTTGTTTCAAATTTTGATTTAGCAAAAGCAAACTATAAAAATAATACTGTACTTAAAATAACTTTTTTTAATCATCGTTTTTGAAAAATAGTTAATAAATTTAAGGTGCGAAACTAGATTAATGATAAACCTCACACATTGATCTAAGTTAAGAAATATAAATAAAACTACTTAAGAGTTAGAAATTGCTGAATTGACTGAATCTGATATACCTTTAATACAGATTTGCATGCTATTTCAAAAGAAATAGTGAATAATCACGATCCAAATTATAAAAAGTAAAGACTAATTTTTTATAATAAAGATAAATACGGATTTTGAAAAATAAAAATAGTAGACTTTTCATTTGTTGTTAATCATAATTAACTATTTACGATTATTAATAATGCATTTTTTAGTGACCTAAAGGATAAAAATTATCAATTTCATTTTTAAATATCAATTTTTTATTAAAGTCGCAAATCTCTTTAATTAAACAATTTTTCATAATAAATATATTAAAAATTTAGTGATTTTTGTACTTTAAAATTAACCTCTGATAAAGGCATATATAATAAAATGAGCTAATTAATAATAGAAAATTATGGGAAAAAAAATTAACTTTATCATCCTATCCATATTAGTAATTCTTTGTGTTTTGACGGCAAGCAACTATCAAGAATTATCATCTGAAATAGATTCCGGAGATACCGCATGGATGATAGTGGCAAGTGCATTTGTATTATTAATGACTCCTGGATTGTCGTTTTTCTATGGCGGTATGGTTAATAAGAAAAACATTATATCTACTATGCTTCAAAGCTTTATAGCGCTTGGTGTAATTAGTATTCTTTGGGTATTGGTTGGATTTAGCTTGGCATTTGGAGATAGCATTGGTGGTATTATTGGTAATCCTTTTACCTATTTTGCTTTTAAAAATGTTGGCTCAGAGCCAAATACAAACTTTTCTTCTACTATTCCATTTTTGCTCTTTGCTCTTTTCCAGTTAAAATTTGCTATTATAACTCCAGCCTTAATAACTGGAAGTTTTGCAGGACGTGTAAGGTTTAGAAGCTATATTTTATTTATGTTGCTTTTCAGCATTTTTATCTACAGTCCTTTAGCACATATGACTTGGCATCCAGATGGTCTTTTTAGAAATTGGGGCATCTTAGATTTTGCAGGAGGAACAGTAGTTCACATGTCTGCGGGTTTTGCGGCTCTGGCTGGCGCATTATTTTTAGGAAAAAGAAAAAAGATTTCACACAATCCTACTAATGTTCCTTATGTAATTTTAGGTACAGGTTTACTTTGGTTTGGATGGTTTGGTTTCAATGCAGGATCGGCATTAGGTGCTAATTCAGATGCAGTGATTGCATTTGCAAATACAAACATTGCTTCTGCTACTGCAATGATTACTTGGATTTTTTATGAAAGAATGCTGGGACGTAAAATGTCTGCAGTCGGGGCTTGTATTGGGGCTGTAGTAGGTTTAGTTGCTATCACACCAGCAGCCGGTTTTGTTAATATAGGACAGTCAATGTTTATTGGATTCATAGCCGCTATTATTTCAAACTTAGCAATTCATTTAAAAAACAAAACTGAAATTGACGATACATTAGATGTATTTCCAAGTCATGGAGTTGGTGGTATAGTAGGAATGTTACTTACAGCTGTATTCGCCTCAGAAGTAGGACTTATTTATGGTAAAACCTCGACATTCTTTTTCCATATTCTTGGATTGTTGATAGTTTCTGTTTATTGTTTTGTTGGCAGTTATTTACTCTATATGCTCGTAGATAAAATATTAACAATGCGTGTTAGAGAAGATCAAGAGGAAAGAGGACTTGACTTAAGCCAACATGGAGAAAAATTAGAATAAAAGTGTTCTTAAAATAAAGAGAGTAACTAGTCACAACAACGTTTATAATCAATTGCTTGATTATAGCTTACTCGAAAAATACTACGGATTTTCTTCTGGTTCGTTTTCTTTTGCTAATTTAGTTACTTAAACACTTAAATAACCATACACTAAACGTTAGCAAAACAATTAATTAATGAACTTAAGCATGAGGAAAAAAATAATTTCAGGCATATTTCTTATAGGGTTAATTCTTTTGGGAATCTATCTTTATAATTTGGGGGAGAGACCAGATAGAAAATATCCGTCGTTTACACTTCAGCCTGAAAAAAAAGCCGCAACAGTTCATGACAGTATTCCATTACAGGATGTTGTGCTAGCAGGTAATAACTGGGACGGGGTCATTAC
>TARA_B110000046_G_scaffold35876_1_pt1 | contig 12698 bp, 24 predicted proteins | sample TARA_B110000046 | Tara Oceans TARA_B110000046 (sample SAMEA4397157) | marine metagenome | biome: Polar Biome; feature: [DCM] deep chlorophyll maximum layer (ENVO:01000326); material: water (ENVO:00002006), including particulate matter (ENVO:01000060) such as... | depth 40 m
AGGGAAAGCATATGAAAGTAAAAACATATAACATTAAAGGAAAAATAGCCAAACAAGACGAACGGTATGTTGTTGAAGATAACACAACTTTAAAAAACTTAGTGTTGAGTAGTACTGACTTACAACCAATGAAAAGCACCAGTGGACACAAGCATGCCGGACAAGAAGAAGTTTACTATTTTGTAAAAGGTAGTGGTAAAATGGAGCTAGATAAAAAGACTATTTCATTTGTAGAAGGTGACATAGTACTAATTGAAGATGGAGTATTTCATCGTGTACATGCAGGCCCACACGGAGCATACTTCTTATGCGTATTTGATGGGAGGAGAAGCCATTGAAATATCCACTTTTATATGAAGGCAAAGCTAAAAAGGTATTCGAATTTACAGATGATCAAGTAATGCTGTATTTTAAAGATGATGCTACAGCAGGCAACAGAGCCAAAGAAGCTGTGTTTGATGGTAAGGGAAAACTTAATTGTAACATCAGTGCTATACTGTTTGAACACTTGCATACACACGGAATTGAAACACACTTCATTGAACAAATTAGACCAAGGCAACATCTATGTGAAAAAGTAGATATTATACCAATTGAAGTTGTTGTACGCAACAGAGCGGCAGGCACATTTTGCAAACGTTATGGTGTTGAAGTTGGCACTGCTCTAAAAAATGTAATTGTTGAATGGTGTATAAAAGATGATGCTCTTGCTGATCCACCAATATGCAACGATGCTATTACAGCATTAGGTATTACAGATTATTTAACATTGTCTGAGATTAGAAACACCACTTTAAAAATTAACAATATACTAACGCAGTTGTTTCGCAGAGTAGAACTACAACTGGTGGATTTTAAACTTGAATACGGATTAAACAAACAAGGTAAACTGTTACTAGCAGATGAAGTTTGTCCTGATACGATGCGTCTATGGAATAATAAAAATGAGAGTTTTGACAAAGACTTATTCCGTAATGATTCGGGTGATTTACTAGCTGGATATCGCAAAGTGGAGGAGTTACTCATAAATACTCTGTAGAGGAGTTGACAATGAGTGAAATTGAACTATATAACTTTAGGGTTAAACAAATAACAAAAGTGGTTGACGGAGACACATTTGACTGTATACTGGACTTAGGATTCGACGTATTGCTAGAAGGCAGAGTTAGAATGTTAGGTATTGATACACCAGAGAGTCGTACAAGAGACCTAGAAGAAAAAGCATATGGCTTACTTGCAAAAGATTGGTTATATGAAAATATTAAAGGCGAAGAGATTATTGTGCAAACTGTAGTAGATAATGAAAAAGGTAAATTTGGTCGTATATTAGGAACAGTACTAGTAGATGGCATAGACATTAATGCTAAGATGATTGCTGAAGGACATGCAACAGCGTATCACGGACAATCAAAAGATGATATTGTACAAGCACATTTGAATAACAGAGCAATGCTAACAGAGCGTGGTGTTATTCCAGAACCAATAGAGAAATAAAATGCAAATTCCATTAACAGTTACTGAATCAGCAAAAACATATCTAACAGAGATGATAGAACAACATGATAAAAGATATGTAAGATTAGCAGTGCAAGGCGGCGGGTGTAGTGGATTTAAGTACGATTGGGACTTTGTAGATGAGCCAGAGGGAAAAGTTGTAGAAGGTATATTAGAACTTGACCCAACGGCTGAAATGTTTGTGTTCGGTTGTACTGTTGATTATGTAAGAGAACTTGGCGGCAACTATCTAGTTGTCAAAAATCCAAACGCTACTGCACAATGCGGTTGTGGCGAAAGTTTTAACGTCTAAAAAAAGAGAGGTCTTCATGATGAAAATCATTAGTGGCGGTAGCAATCCTTCGTTTGCTCAGAAGGTAGCCGAACACTGCTTTGTAGAATTAGTCCCAACAGATATCACACGATTTAGTGATGGTGAAATATTAGTAGAAATAAAAGAGAACATCCGGGGCAAGGATGTTTTTTTAGTGAATAGCACATGTATGCCAGTAAACGAAAGTTTAATGGAGTTGCTTATTATGATTGACACTGCAAAACGTAGCAGTGCTAAACGTATATCAGCTGTACTGCCATATTATGGTTATGCTAGACAGGATAGAAAGAGTGCAAGTCGTACTCCTATTACTGCAAAGCTAGTAGCAGATTTGCTTACACGAGCAGGTGCAGACAGAATACTTACAATGGATTTACATGCAGGACAGATACAGGGCTTTTTTGATATTCCTGTTGATGATCTTACCAGCAGAGTAGTTTTTTGTAAAGATATCAAACGAACTGTAAAGGTCGATGAAGGTACAGTATTTGTATCACCGGATGCTGGCGGAGTTGTTAGAGCCAGAAAGTTTGCAGAAACGTTTTATGCTGATGTTGCTATTGTCGACAAACGTAGACCCAAAGCGGGTGTAGCCGAAGTTATGAATATAATTGGCGAAGTCAAAGGCAAACATGCAATACTAGTAGACGATATTGTAGACAGTGGAGGTACACTGTGCAATGCCGCTAAAGCAATTATGGATGCAGGCGCTCTCAGTGTTAGGGCATACATTACACATGGCGTACTCAGCAATAGTGCAACTAAAAAGGTTGACAACAGTATGCTAGAGGAGTTAGTAATTAGTGATAGTATTCCTATGCAGAATACAAGTAAAAAAATTAGACAAGTAACAGTTGCAGAGCTTTTTGGAGAAGCTATGCGAAGAATCACAAATGAAGAAAGCGTGAGTAGTTTATTTAAATGAGATATATTATTGATATTGACGGAACCATTTGTAACGAGGTATTCGAACCAGATGGTAAGAAAAATTATGCACTACACGAACCTATGATGGATCGTATTGCCAAAGTAAATGCACTATATGATGCAGGACATACAATCAAGTATATGACAGCTAGAGGTGCAGTAAGTATGGTAGACTATTATGACCTTACTAAAAGTCAACTAGACAGTTGGGGTGCAAAGCATCACGAACTTAGTGTTGGCAAAAAAGAACATTACGATGTTTGGATTGACGACAAAGCATTTTGGAGCGAGAACTTCTTTCGTAGTACAGGTGAAACTTACGAATGAATAATTTTAGTACACTATTTGATGGACTAGAAGAACACCAAGTCGCTGTTAAACAGTGTCCTAAATGCAATAAGGTATTAGAATCTAATAACTTTAGTTGGGGTATAAACTTTGGTATACGCAAACAAAGACACGAATGTAAAAAATGTGAAAAACATTTACAAACAGTCAGAGCTAAACTTAGGAAACAACATGTAAGACCAGCTAGAGATTTTTGTTGTCCTATATGTTTAAAGAATGAAACAGAGTTACAAGGCATTGGCGGTAAAGGACGCAGTGTATGGTGTGTAGACCACGACCACGACACTGATGAATTTAAAGGTTGGTTATGTCACAAGTGTAATAGAACACTTGGCGGATTTTATGACGATATTGAAATGTTGACTCGAGCTGTTAAGTATGTTAAAATAGTTAATAGAAAAAGTAAAATGAGGATATAATGAGTAAAATCCCTATGAAGGGCGGTGATGAATACGATGCCCTTACTAAAGCACGGAAGTATTATAATTGGAGCAAAGGTCAGCTCAAAAAAATTAAACGTGGTTATAACAAACGCTTCCGCAAACAAGGAAAATTACAAGATGAAGGTAGGGATTAATGGTTTTGGTAGAATTGGTAGATGTGTTACAAGACACATAATTGACGATAGACCGGACATTGAAATAGTTAAAATAAATGCAAGTGGTGATATAGATACAAATCTGCACTTGTTAAAGTATGATAGTGTACATGGTCGTTGGAAAGGCTACTTGGGCGACAAACAATGGAGCCATACTAGAGACATAAATGAACTTGATTGGACTGGTTGTGACGTTGTATTAGAATGCACAGGTGCATTCAACGATGGCAACATTGCAAAAACACATATTGAAAATGGAGCAAAGAAAGTTGTTATTAGTGCTCCTGCTAAAAATGTAGATAGGACAGTTGTATACGGTGTTAATCACCAAGATATCTTACCAAGTGATATGGTTATTAGTAACGCAAGTTGCACAACAAATTGTTTAGCACCATTGGTTAAAGTACTAAATGATAAACTTAAAATTATTAACGGACAAATGACTACAATACACAGCTATACCGGGGATCAAGGAACAGTTGACAGACGGCATAAAGACTTGTATAGAGCTAGAGCAGGTGCTATGAGTATGATACCTACTAGTACAGGCGCCGCAGATGCACTTGGATTAGTAATACCTGAGATGCAAGGAAAAATACGAGGCAGTGCAATTAGAGTACCAACACCAAATGTAAGTGCAGTTGATCTTACAATAAATGTAGAACGTGAAGTAGATGAAAGTATAGTAAACAGTATCATATGGAGTGCTGCACACCACGATATGAAGGGTATTATTAAATACTCACAAGAGAGATTAGTAAGTGTAGATTTTAATCACACTAAACAAAGTTGTATCTTTGCTAGCGAACAAACAAGAGTGGTTGACAAAACCTGTATTCGTGTGTTAGCATGGTATGATAATGAATGGAGTTTTTCATGCCGGTTGGTAGACACATCACATCAACTAAAAAACGTAGGAGTAAATTACACATGACTTTTATAGCCGCAATGGATAATAGTGGAGGTAGCGCCGGAGGCGTACTGGACACCTATGGTCAAGAATGGACCGAAGAAGATAAAATGGAAAAAATACATGCGTTTCGTATGCGTATGATTAATAGTGAATCATTTAATTCTCACAATATTGACGCTGCAATACTGTATAGAGACAGTGTAGAACGTGGTGCAGTGCCTGTACTAAAAGACAAAGGCATCAATGCTATACTAAAAATAGATAGCGGATGTGAGGATAGTGGACTACTTAAAGAATTTGACGTAGACGAAATGATCGACTATGCAGTAGAGCATGGTTGCTACGGAACCAAGATGCGTAGCATTGTGCATACTACAGAAACTATTGGCGCTGTACTGAAACAACAGTTCGCACTAGCTGATAAAATTTATGCAAAAGGACTAATACCAATAGTTGAACCTGAGGTTCCTATTAACAATAACAACAAACAAATTATTGAAGATCAATTATTGAAAGAGTTAACCTGGCACTTGCATAGACTACAAGGCAAATGTATACTAAAACTAACATTGCCGGATACACCTAATACATACTTAGAATTGGTAAACTTTGAACGTAACAAAGTAGAAAGAATTGTAGGTCTTAGTGGAGGATATAGTTTAGAGCAAGCATGTATTCGGTTGTCACTTAACAGACATATGAGTGCTAGCTTTAGTAGAGCACTAAGCGAAGGATTATGTTATGATGATCCGGACCCATTCTTCGAAACTGTTATTTCTGGTAACATAAGTAATATTGTAGCAGGAAGTCAAGCGGGATGACAAGTATAAGTCCAATATCAACACATCATTATATACCTAAGTTGTTAGGAGTTGGACAAATTGTTGAGTACACATTTCCAAAACCTGTTAAAGAAGCTATTCAAGAACACAGAGAGTATCAGCGTATACATAATGGCATTTTGCATCTAGGAAATAAATTGGATATTATAGTATGAATAACGATATACAAGCACAAGTGATGCGGACTCAACAGTATGGACATCCTAAAGTTTATCCTAATAGTGAAACTATTGCTCCGCCAGTAACAAAAAAAAGAACAAGAGTAGTTGAACCTAGTACTCGAACAGAAGTAAACATAAACTTAATGAAGACTTGGCAACAACGAGTTGAAGAACTACAACAGTTTTATCGTAAAGAGATAATAACACAATATGAAGCAAACGGCAAACGACGACTAGAACGTATTGAACAAGGGCAAGTTCTAGATATAGATGTAAAATGAAAATAATTACAGGCGGCTGTAGCTTTACACATAACCCAGGTAGCTGGGCATATCATATACCTAATGTAATAAATGTAGCTAGAGGCGGCAGCGGACCTGTTACCAGTGTTAGAGAAGTATTGATTAAACTACGAGAGACTGAAGGTGATAAAATTTGTATATTCCAAGTTAGTAACCCTTGCAGAAAAGAAATAATAGTTAACAACGAAAACGTAGATATGTTTCAAGTTGATTATAATAAAGTTAAACAGTATGATCAACACATTTGCGGCACAAGCTATATTCACCTTAAAGGATTTGGCGGAACTGGTTATGATCCTAAAAACGAAGCACAGTATAATGTAAATCAATTTCATAAACAAGCTAGAGAAAATATTGCACTAGCAATTAGCGAAGAACAAAGAGCTGTTGAAAGTTATGAGATGTTGACATTATTACAGTTGTATTGTAGTATTAATAATATACCTCTGTTGATGTTTTATGGATGGTTAGATAAACGTGACCTTACTGGAGAACTAATACAAAAAGTACTACAGGGTATCGATTGGACAACGTGGTGGCAACAAGGAAACAACACAATGAGCTTGTGGTTAAAGGAGCAAGGGTTTACTGATAAGAAAAAAATTGCAATGGATGATCAAGCAAAACTAAGACCCACCATTCAAGCTCATGAATATTTTTATAACCAAGTTATAAAGCCATGGATCCACGATGCAAACTAAATCAGTAGAAATTGAACTTACTACAAGATGTCCTATTAAGTGTCCTGCTTGTCCTCGGACTTATAGAACAACACATGAAAATTATCCAGACTGGAATACTGGACATATCAATCCAGAAACTGTGTACAAAGTAATAGACGACAGTTACTTTGATTCAATACGTTTTGTAGGCTCATTTGGAGATGCTATATATCATCCTAACTTTGTAGACATAATGGCTAAAGCATGTAATGTAAGTAAACGTATAAAAGTAGAAACGAATGGAGCTCATCGAAAGCCAAAGTTTTGGAAACAAGTTAGTGAACTACCCTGGGATAATAATAGAATTAAAGAGATTGCATTTAGTATAGATGGATTAAAAGATACTAATCATATATACAGAAAAGGATCTAATTGGGATAGTATTATGATGGCAGTAGATACACTAGCTAGTAGCAAACATAAACCTACACTAATATGGCAAATGTTAGTATTTCCTTATAATGAACATCAAGTAGAGGAAGCAAAATCTATGTATAAGTCCTTAGGGTTTGACGAGTTTCGTTCTAGTAAAAGTTTGCGTAAATATAATCCTCGATGGTTTGAAAACGAGCAAGAAGGGCGTAATATTGACTGGAATTATTCCTAAGTGTTTAGAAAACAACGGCAAAGCATTTATAGGTTCTGACGGAACACTATGGCCCTGCTGTTGGAGCTATACACTAGGACATGAACTTAAAGAATGGGCTACAAAAAACGACTGTGATATAGATGATATTAATTTAAACAAGTATACGATAGATGAGATTAAAAATAGTAAACTAATGACCCAGTTTAACCAAAGTTTCGACACTGATGTTTGCAGAAGAGAATGCGGAGAACAAAGTTGGAAAAACAATAACAATGCTAAACGAGGCGACTACAAAGTATATCGCTAAACAAAAAAGGAAAATAAATGACTCAAGTAGACCTAAACAAGTATGCAGAATTTGTACAAGGCGTAACTAGCCAACAAAGTAATGAAACAGCATCATTGATTAACCAACTAGAAAGTTTAGAACAGAGTGGTGTTAACATGGCACTACTATTAACTGGTGCAGTAGGCATTAGTGCTGAAGGTGGCGAGTTTATGGAAATTGTAAAAAAGTGCATATTCCAAGGCAAGCCACTAGATGCTGATACACAGTTTCACGCTAAACGTGAACTTGGAGACATTATGTGGTATTGGGTAAACTCATGCCGTGCATTAAACATCGACCCTAATGATGTGATTGCAGAAAACGTAAACAAACTAAAATCACGCTATCCAGGCGGAGAGTTTGATGTTCACTACAGCGAAAATAGACAAGAAGGCGACTTATAAATAATCATGAGTCAACAACAACTCAACATGCGAGCGACGGGGTAAAGCCGTCAAGTATAAGAGGAATTAACTATGGACGCATTAACACTTTGGATGTTTGTGGGATTTTTATTCGCCGGATATTCAGTAATAGCAAACGATAGTGTACAAACATTAGGTACATGGATTGCATCAAATAACGAAAAAGTAAATTGGAAGATTATGTGGGGAGCCGCTTCGGCTGTCCTCATTTATACATTATGGTATGGATGGTATATGAACGGAGGTGACATCAGTTACGGTCGTTTAAATAAAATACCATTCCAAGAGATACAATGGTATCACGCAATGGCACCAGGACTATTATTAATACTTACACGAATAGGTGTGCCAGTTAGTACATCTTTTTTAGTATTAAGTGCCTTTGCAAGTACATTTATATTAGAGAAGATGCTTGTAAAAAGCATGATGGGATATGCAGTAGCGGCAGTTGCGGCATATGCTATATGGTTAGTAGTTAGCAAACTGCTAGACGAAGCAAAGCCTGTTAAGGAAGAACACAAGAATCGATGGCGCATAGCACAATGGTTCACGACAGGCTTCTTATGGTTCACTTGGTTATCACATGACATGGCAAACATTGCTGTGTTTTTGCCAAGAGAAATACCATGGGATCTAATGGTTCTAATCAGTGCAATGTTTGTATTTGGGTTAGGATACATGTTTAAAGAAGGCGGAGGAAAGATACAACAGATTGTAATTGAGAAACACAACACAAGATATGTGCGTAGTGCTACAATTATTGATTGTGTTTATTTTGTAATCTTATTCTTCTTTAAGGAACTAAATGATATACCAATGTCAACAACTTGGGTATTTGTAGGACTACTGTGTGGACGAGAACTTGCAATGGCTACGGTCACTGGCAAGCACAAGTTCAAAACAGTGTTTCCACTTATTACCAAAGACTTTATTAAAATGATGATAGGATTGGGTGCGTCAGTAGGCGTTGTACTTGCTATCCATTATGTTATAGTCCCTAACGGATTATAATAAGAGTTTGTTGTTGACTCAACCAAAGAAGTGTGTTATAATAAATTATGTTTTTAGATATTGAAAATTTGAATATAGAGCAACTATTAGAAAAGCAAATCGAATTGCGACAAAAATTATACCAGGCTAACAGTATGTCTATGTTCGGACCTGCTGATCAAATACAAAATATGATTGAACAAGTAGGCATCGAGATACAAGCTAGAAGTCAACAAGATGCTTTAAAAAAAGAACGTGAGAAACGTGTCGAAGAGGGCAAGGACCCTGACGATGATGTGTTAAATATAGGATGCTAATGAATCAATTTAATGAGATGATAGTTGATGAGAATGATCTTGTAGAAGGTCTTCTGCAAGGCAAAAAGACAACTAAGATCGTAACTAAGGATCTAGAAAAAATAAATGACTACAATCACTTTTGTAGTTTATTTAAAATTGAAAACGTAATAGATTACGAAACTCCTAGTCAGGAGCATAGTGATAAGTACAGTTACAAGAATGCTGAAAACTGGAATATGCCCGACGAATATAGACAGTTGAATATAATTGACCATTTATTGAGTAAAACACAAGATGAAGAACAATATCAACGTGTTGTCAAAGAACTAGAAGAATTTGAAAAACGAGATATGTTTCCTATGCTACAATTTCTAGTGTACATGGTAGATGAATTAAAACATAAAAATATCATGTGGGGAGTTGGAAGAGGATCAAGTGTCTCTAGCTACATATTGTATTTGATTGGCGTACATAAGATAGACAGCATTAAATATGATTTGGATTACAAGGAGTTTCTAAGATGAGAAATACTAAAACAGCTAGGGGGTTGGTTATTGATATGGCAGCACTGGCGGCTAGACATGAAACAACAAGAGCTGTTGGCAACGTACCTATGAATGCAAGGGGTGATAGACTTAATCAAGACGGCACTGTAAAGGTCAGTGCAGAAGAGATTGCAGTTGCACACCAGAATACTGTAGAACCTCCGCAACAGCAACCACTAAGTGCAACTAAACCAATTACTTCTAAATCACCCGAACCTATTGAAGAGCCTGCTGAATTTGCAGAACCAGAAGTTGCAGATTTAGAAGAACAGTTTACAGTAGAAGCAGAAGCTATTAGTAAGATTACAAGAACAAGAGAAGACGGCACAAAGTATGTGGAAATCGAGTATGATGACGGTAGCATCGAAACGCTCGAAATTAATATTGACGAGGAATAATGCCAAATATCAGCATAACAACCCGACCAACTGGACGTTCACCAGAAAGTAAATATTTCTTTGGACAAAAAACAAAATGCTTAGATTTGTCTAGACCTAAATTTAATAAAATAGGTAAAGAAGAAGACTTTGACGAGTTTTATCAAACACTGAGACAACAAACAAATTATTTAGATCCTATGAACTTTGAAACAGTAGGAACTAATTTTACACTGCACACAAACGATGAACGACACAAACAGTTTGTATGGAACATGTTTAAAGTAACAGCCGAAGATCAACATGGCGACTGGACTATTTGGCATAATACATCAATTGATATGGAACCAAAAATATATGTACACTTGGATAAAAAGTTACTGCTAATTGCAGGTACAACATTTTTAGGAGAGATTAAAAAAGGTGTGTTTGGTATTGTAAGTTTTGAATTGCCAAGGTATGATAGGTTACCAATGCATTGTGGAGCATTTACATATCGTAAAACAACAAACCTAATGTTTGGACTTAGTGGTACAGGTAAGACTACACTGAGCAGTGACCCCGACTATAAACTTATCAGCGATGACGAAGTAGTATGGAGCAATATGGGTATCAGAATGATCGAAACAGGTTGCTATGCCAAAAGTGAAGGATTAACACCCGAAACACATCCTACTATTTTTAGAGCAGTTGAAGAAGCAAGACGCAGAGACACACTGGTTGAAGAAAATCCTGAAGCGGCAAATGCAAGACTTAGCTATCCAATCAGTTGTGTTGAAAATGCTTATCACAAACGCAGTAACTTTGACCACGCAAATAACATATTCTTTTTGACAATGGATGCAGAAGGGGTGTTTCCAGCTATTAGTAGAATAAGTGGTAATGCAGTGCGTAGATTTTTTGAGACAGGATACACCAGTGTAATGCCTGGAACAGAACAAGGCGTAACAGAAATTAAACGCACACTTAGTCCTTGTTATGGATCACCTTTTATGCCAAGGAACGTAAGTGTGTATAGTGATATGCTTATGGACAAAATTAAACAAAATGGCAGTAACGTATTTTTAGTAAACACAGGAATGAATCCAGAGACTGGTGAAAGATTTGCGTTAGACTTTACTAGAAATACAATTAAGCAAGCGATACTTACAGAGTATCCGATGCAAGATACAAGCAAACAAGTTTTAGAAACACTCGAACAAATTATAGAAGGAGTATAGTATGAAAAACATCAGAGCAGTAAGGCACAGTGTATTAGCATTTTTTATTAACCCGCCCGGTAACGGTATAACAAAAGGCGGCGTTATTACACTAGATGACGACGGTACCGAAAAAGGTATTAAAACACGTTTCTTTGAAGTTCACAGTGTTGGTAATGACAACGAAGTATCCAATGATATTAAAGCAGGAGACTTTGTAGCAGTGCCACACGGACGCTGGAGTAGAGGATTTGATGTAGATCATCCTGAAAAGAAAAAGATGTATGCAATAGACCCAAAAGATATTATGGGTGTATGGGACGGACCAAGAGAATCACTAGAATATAGTGCGCCAACGGCTCTTGCCAAATTTGAATAATCAATGAGTAACGTAATAGACTTTCATAGTGATGTTGAATATAAAGTTTTATTTAATTTACCAAAAAGCAAAGTTGTACATATATGTAAAACAGCAGATGACGACTTTGATATTCACTTAGAAGGACAACATGGTTCAGCAGTTGTTAGAGGACTAGGAAAAACTGGAGCATCTAATAGAATTCAAAAGATATTCCCAACATGCGAAATCGTAGACGTACTGAAAATATAAACTTCAAAGCACATGTAGAGTACATATATCATGTAACTTGTATTAGTTGTAATAATTGGTTTACATATGCAACTATGGAAAAAGACCAACTAATGCAAGGCACATGGTATTGTCCTAAGTGCGGAACAAAAGGGACAGTAGAGATCGAAGATGTATAAAGTAACAACATACTTCAAAGATAAAATAGTAACTAAAGAGTTTCATGACATACATGATGCAATTGAGTATCGAGATGATGCTGATGCACAGTATCCTATTAAAGTAATCTTCAGAAAGGTAATATCAATGAGAGAATGGGTATATGATTGTTGGAATAGTGTAATGGATAGCGAAAAGAATCCATTAAGTGTTATTCCAGACTTTAGCACACGGCATATGATTATGCAAGTATTAGCATGGATGTGGTGTATTGCATTCGCTATGATTGTAGGTAGTATGTGGGCAGGAGTTGCTAGTATGTTAGTTCATACTATGCTACTAGGTGCTATTGCAATCACAGTAGCAACATTTGAAACAGCCAAACGCAAGCCGACTATGTTTAATGGCTTTCAAAGTCGAAATGGTAGAGGCAACGGAGGCGAGCACGAATAATGTATTTTATTAGTGCGCCGTTTGGCAATTATTTACAGTACACAAACTTTCTAAGTGGCAAACCAATAGTCAGTGTTACTGGAACATTTACAGTAAAGCCACGC
>TARA_B110000046_G_scaffold186038_1_pt1 | contig 12683 bp, 10 predicted proteins | sample TARA_B110000046 | Tara Oceans TARA_B110000046 (sample SAMEA4397157) | marine metagenome | biome: Polar Biome; feature: [DCM] deep chlorophyll maximum layer (ENVO:01000326); material: water (ENVO:00002006), including particulate matter (ENVO:01000060) such as... | depth 40 m
TTCATTCATCTAACAGAGAAATGCCTTTAGAAGGAGATTCTCGTTTTAATGAGTTGATGAGAGCGTATTCTCAAGGTACAGAATTAAGAGGAAAAACAATTGGTATTATTGGCTTCGGTAGAATTGGACAAGAAGTTGCCAAAATCGCTATTGGATTAGGCATGAATGTTTTAGCGACTGACAAACGAGTGAAAAGTGCGCCAATTACGTTAGATTTTTTTAACGATCAAAAAATGACTTTTACAATTGACACCGTTGATGAAGCAACGTTGTTAAAAGATTCTGATTTTATTACCTTACACGTTCCTTCTCAAGATGATTATATCATTTCAAAGAAAGAATTTGAACAAATGAAAGATGGTGTTGGTATTATAAACACTGCTAAAGGTGGTATTTTAAATGAAGTAGATTTAGTCTTTGCCATAGAAAGTGGAAAAGTTCAATTTGCAGGTTTGGATGTTTTTGAAACAGAACCGACTCCTGCAGTTCAGCTTTTAATGAATCAAGAAATTTCTTTAACACCTCATATTGGAGCTGAAACAAAAGAAGCACAAGAAAGAATAGGATTAGAATTAGCAGTACAAATCATTAAATTATTAAGCTAGTTTATGGCAATTGTAAAACCATTTAAAGCCGTAAGACCTCATAGAGACAAAGTTGCTTTGGTTTCTTCTAAATCTTACGAATTTTATACGCGTGAAATGCTAGATTCAAAATTAGCATTTAATCCATATACATTTTTGCATATTATAAACCCTGGTCATAAATATAATAAACAAGATGTTCGAGGTGAATTACGCTTTAAATTGGTACACAATCGTTATTTAGAGTTTAAAGAAAATGAAGTTTTTAAAAAAGATACGGTTCCTGCTTTTTACATTTATCAAAAAATAACACCATCAAATTCTTTCTGTGGAATAATTACCGCAACCTCTGTTGAAGATTATCATAATAATGTTATCAAAAAACACGAAGGAACTCTTCGAGAAAGAGAAATACTTTTCGAGAACTATTTAAAAAACACTGGTTTTAATGCAGAACCTGTACTTTTAACATATCCAGATAATGATATAATTACTTCAATAATTAAGAAATACCAACAACAAAGAGCAGAATATGAATTTTCAACCACAGACAAAGATTCACATTTACTTTGGGTTGTAGATGCTGAAAATGACATCAAACAAATTACAGAAGCTTTTAAAGAAATTGACACTTTATATATAGCTGACGGACATCATCGATCTACATCATCTTGTTTATTAGCGCAAAATATCGCTAAGGAGAATCCTAATCATACAGGTGATGAAGAGTATAACTTTTTTATGAGTTATTTATTACCAGAGAGTGAATTAAGTATTTACGAGTTTAATCGATTTATCAAGGATTTAAACGGATTAACTCCCGATGAATTTTTAATTGAATTAGATGCATTTTTTAGGATAGAAGATCGGGGGCAAGAAATATTTAAACCTAAAGAAAAACATCATTTTAGTATGTATCTAAATGGTGCCTTTTATGCTTTATATTTGCGTAAATCTATTTATAATTTCACTGATACATTAAGTTATTTAGATGCAGAAATTTTATATCAAACTGTATTAAAACCTATTTTAGGAATTAAGGACATTAGAAATGCCTCTAAAATTATGTATTCACAAAACAAATCTGATGGTTTAGAATTGAAAACTAAAGTTGATACAGGAGATTTTAAAGTATCATTTGGAATGTTGCCAACATCAATAAAAGAGTTAAAAGATATTGTTGACGCTAATTTATTAATGCCTCCAAAAACCACCTATATAGAACCGAAACTAAGAAGTGCATTAATTATTTATGAATTTTAATATGATTGGTAAAAACGTACAAAATATAAAATCTAAATTGCCAGGAAATGTAACTTTAGTTGCCGTTTCTAAAACAAAACCTATCGTTGATTTACAAGAAGCATATGATGCTGGTCAGCGTGTTTTTGGGGAAAATAAGATTCAGGAAATGGCTGAAAAATTTGATGCTTTACCTAAAGACATTAAATGGCATATGATTGGTCATTTACAAAGTAATAAGGTGAAATACATGGCTCATTTTGTCGATTTAATTCACGGTGTTGATAAATTAAAAACCTTAAAAGAGATTAACAAACAAGCAAAAAAACATGATAGAGTCATCAACTGTTTATTGCAAGTTAAGATTGCAAAAGAAGATACTAAATTTGGGTTTTCTTTTAAAGAAATTGAAGCTACTTTATCATCAGAAGATCTAAAAGAACTCGATAATATAAAAATTATTGGTTTTATGGGAATGGCTACATTTACAGACGATAAAAAACAACTAGAAGAAGAGTTTTCATCGCTAAAAAACTTGTTTAATCAATTAAAAAATCAGCATTCTTCAATCGAAACTTTATCAATGGGTATGAGTGGAGATTATCAGTTAGCGATAGAAAATGGAAGTACAATGATAAGAGTTGGTAGTTCTATATTTGGTCAGAGAAATTATAATTAGTAAATTCATCCGTAAAAGAAAAAGAAATTGTACGCTATTTTAGATATTGAAACTACTGGAGGTAAATTTAATGAAGAAGGAATAACAGAAATCGCTATCTATAAATTTGATGGACAGAATACTGTAGACCAATTTATTAGCCTAGTAAATCCCGAAAAACCAATTCAAGAGTTTGTCGTAAAACTAACTGGAATCAGTAATAAAATGCTTAAAAATGCACCCAAATTTTATGAAGTTGCAAAACGCATTATAGAAATCACATCCGATTGTATTTTAGTTGCACACAATACCACTTTTGACTATAGAATTTTAAGTACAGAATTTGATAGATTGGGTTATGTTTTTAACAGAAATACATTATGTACTGTAGAATTAAGTCAAAAATTAATTTTAGATCAACCTTCATACAGCTTAGGTAAACTTACAAAATCTTTAGGGATACCAATGACAGATAGACATAGAGCTTCTGGTGATGCATTGGCTACTGTTCAATTATTTAAATTATTATTAGACAAAGACGTCAATAAAACTATTATACAAAATTGTATAAAATATTTTGATAGAAGGATTCAAAAACAAAAAATAAGAACTTTAATCGATGAAATACCACCAATTCAAGGTCTTTTTTATGTTCATGATATCAATGGAAAAGTTATTTATTTAGGAAGGGGTAAAAACATTAAAGCAGAAGTAAACAAACTCTTTTTAAAAGTAACAAAAAGAGCTATTAAAGTTCAAGAAAGAACACATACAATTTCTTTTGACAAAACCGGTAATGATCTTTTTACACTATTAAAATACGCAACAGAACTAGAAGCTTTATCTCCAAAATTTAACTTTAAAAAGAAACCCAAAGAAAGTACTCAAGATTTTAATAATAATGATTTTATAATTATTGATAAAGGAAGAGAAATTGAAGAAAATGCTATTATTTTAATAGAAAAAAATGAGGTTTTTGGTTATGGCTATACAAATTTAAATTTTCAAGAAAATAGATTAGATATATTAAAATCTGTTTTAACTCCTATTGAAAACAAAATACAAACTAAAAATATCATAAAAAATTATTTAAATAAAAAGAAAGTTCAAAAAATTATTAGATTGTAAATGAAAAAAATTGCGCTATTATTACTTCTCTTTATCTCTAATATTAGTTTCTAACAAAAAAATAAATTTTATTTTCAAACGATGTAAAAATCACATTAGGAATTAAATTAACTCATTATGAAAAAAATATTCAGTAATTGCTGAAATTCAAGGTGAGAAATATTGTGTGCATTTTAATTTAATGTATCGGATCTAATACATCAGAAACTATCAACTTAAAGTTAAATAAAGAAGATTCTTTTAAACTTTCTACTAAATTATACTTTGAAGGTTTTGTTTATAAACGGATAAAAAAACAAGTATAGAATTACCGATCAGATTAGGTGCTATAATTTAGAAAGCTAATGTTATCAATAAAAATAAAACTATTTATTAAAAACATTAACCTAACAAAGAAAAATACATGAATAACTAATATTTATATATTAAAGATTCTTTAATCAAGTAATATAAATTCAGATTAATAAAGTCATTTTAGAAAAAGAAAGAAGAGAATGAAAAAAATTAGCTTATTACTCCTACTCATATCAAGTATACTTTTTGCCCAAAAAGAAAAATCTTCTAAAATGGGACAAACCACTTTAGAAGAATTAAAAATGACTGTTTATGACAAAGATTCTGCAGCAAGTGCTGTCGTATTGTATGAGCATTATAATCGATATCCTGCTTTACTCAAAAAGTTTGTTCCTAAAATAGATGTATATAGAAGAATTAAGTTTTTTGACAAAAAGTCTTTAGACAAAGCAACTATCAAAATATACTTAAGAAATAATGAGGAAATTTCTAATATAAAAGGAATTACTTATAACTTATCTGAAAAAGGTACTATTAAAACCACAATACTCTCTGAAAAAGATCTCTTTAGTCTTGAAAAGGATGAAAATAATACGGTAAAAACATTTACACTTCCAAATATAAAAGAAGGTACTGTTATAGAATATAGTTACACCGTTATATCTAATTATTTAACTATAGATGATTGGTATTTTCAATCTGATATACCAAAAATTAAAAGTGAGTTTGACGCTGCTATTTTAGGGAACTATAAATATAATGCAAGAATTATTGGTTTTAAAAAATTAGATAAAGATACTACAACAGTAAAAATAAATTGTGCAGATATCCCCATTATTGGTGTTGGTGCTTGTGTGGTTTATTCATTTGGCATGAATAATGTACCGGCTTTTAAAGACGAAGATTACATGTTAAGTAAAAAGAATTATTTATCTCGAGTGTCTTTAGATATTCAATCCGTTACGAACTATAGAGGTATGATTACCAATTATACCAAAACTTGGAGAGAAGCAGATAAAAGTCTTAAAAATTATTTCTTTAACAAACAAACTTCTAAAAAAAGTTTTTTCAAAAAACAACTTCCTGAAGAACTTCTTAATGAAGAAAATGATTTAAAAAAAGCAAGAGGTATCTACCATTTTATAAAAAGTCACTATACCTGGAATAAAAGAAATTGGACAAATGAAGATATAGATGTTAAGGAGGCTTTTAAAGAAAAAGTTGGAGATGTTGGAGAAATAAACCTATCTCTTTACAATAGTCTTGTAGCAGCAAAATTAAATGCAGAATTAGTTGTTTTATCTACCAGAGAAAATGGATTACCAACTAAACTATTTCCTGTTATTTTTGATTTTAATTATGTGATTATAAAGCTAGTGCTAAATAACAAAAACTATTATTTAGATGCAACAGATAAATTTTTACCCTTTGGCAAATTACCTATTAGAACACTTAACGGAGAAGCAAGAGTAGTAAATTACACTAAAGAGAGCTCATGGGAATTATTAAAAGCAACACAAAAAGATTTTAAAAATGTACAAACTAAATTAACTTTAAGTAAAAATGGTGAATTAGCAGGAAATTTGACTGTTATAACGAATGGTTATTACGCTCTTGAAAAGAGAAGAAAAATAGACTTGTTAACCGATGAAAACTATTTAGAAGAACTTGAAAGTAATTCTGTAAATATAGAATTTGAAAAATATAATTCAGAAAACACAGAAGAGCTGGACAAGCCTTTAATAGAAAATTTTAATATTAAAATCTTCACCGATGAGTTCTTAAGTAACAAAGTAAGAATAAACCCTTTCTTTTTTGATCGAATTAAAGAGAATCCTTTTAAACTTAAAGAACGTAATTATCCAGTAGATTTTGCATATCCCAGAAAAAATAATTACTCTTTAAGTTTACAAGTTCCTGAAACATATAAAATTACTCAATTGCCTAAAGATATAGCGATAGCCTTGCCAAATAACGGCGGTAAATTTATATTAAAAGCTCAAAGTAAGAACAACTTAATTACCATTTTTGTAAGGTTTAGCGTCAATAAAAAGTCATATTCAAGTGCAGAGTATTTTTATTTAAAAGAATTTTTTAAACAAATTATTATTGCTGAAAGCACTGATATTATATTAGAAAAAATTAATTAAAAGCAACAAAATGAAAAAAACAAGATTACTAATGACTATTATTTTATTTTCTTCTAGCTTAATAGCCCAAAAAGAAAAATCTTCAAAAATGAGTCAAACTACTTTTGAGGAATTAAAAATGACAGTTTATGATAAAGATTCTACTGCAACTGCTGTTGTTTTATATGAGCATGCAAATCATTATCCAGATACATACAATAACGAAATACCAAGAACAGATTATTATTTTAGAATTAAGATTTTAGATAAATCTTCTTTTGACTTAGCAGATATTACGATTAACTTATATAAAAAACAATTAGTTAAAGATATTAGTGCAATAACTTACAATCTAGCGGAAAATGGTAAAATACAAACCAAATATTTATCTGAAAAAGATATATTCTCAATAAAAGAAAGTGAAAAATGGGTTGTTAAAAAATTTACGCTTCCTAATATTAAAGAAGGATCTGTAATCGAATATAAGTATAGTATTTTATCTCCTTACTTAAGTCTTAATGACTGGTATTTTCAATCCGAAATACCAAAAATAAAAAGCGAATTTGATGCTTCTATTTTAGGAAACTATAAGTATAATATAAGAATTATTGGTTCTTTAAAATTAGATAAAAATAAACCTTCTATAGATAACAGATGCGTTTATATTAGCGGTTTTGGAGACGGCGGGTGTAACTTATATTCTTATGGCATGGATAATATACCAGCTTTTAAGGAAGAGGACTATATGTTAAGTAAGAAAAATTATATCTCAAGAATTTCTTTCGATTTAAAATCACACACAAGCTATAGAGGAATAGAGGAAGACTTAACTACTACTTGGAAACAAGCAGATAAAAGCTTAAAAAAACAATTCTTTAACAACCAAACTTCTAAAAAAAGTTTTTTTAAAAAAAATATTCCTGAAGCGATTTTAACTACAGAAAATACTTTAGATAAAGCAAAAAAAATATTTCATTATATTCAAAATCATTATACTTGGAATAAAAAATATTGGACCAGTGAAGATGCTAAAGTCAAAGATGCTTTTAAAGAAAAAACAGGAGATGTTGGTGAAATAAACATTTCTCTTTATAATAGCTTAGATGCGGCAAATATAAATGCGAATTTAGTTGTTTTATCAACCAGAAACAATGGATTACCAACAAAGCTATATCCTATTATTTATGATTATAACTACGTAATTGTAAAAGTAAATATTGCAGGAAAAGACTATTATTTAGATGCAACAGATAAATTTTTGCCTTTTGGCCAAGTGCCTGTAAAAGCTTTAAATGGAGAAGCTAGAGTTTTAGATTTTAAGGGAAAAAGTTATTGGACAGTTCTTAAACCAAAAATAAAAACTTCAAAGAGTGTTGGTGCTAAATTAAGCTTAAATGAGGAGGGCGTTTTTATAGGTAATTTAGTCATTAATAGAAAAGGGTATTTTGCATCAAACCAAAGAAAAAGTATTACAAGAAAAAGTAGCGATGACTATTTAGAGGATTTCGAATCAAAAAATCAAGACATAGAAGTTGACGACTATAACGTTAAAAATTTAGATAACTATTACAAACCTTTACAAGAAAATCTTACCATAAGAGTAGAAATGAGTGAAGCTTTGGGAAATAAAACAAGAATAAACCCTTTTCTTTTTGATAGGATAAAAGAAAACCCTTTTAAATTAAAAGAAAGAAATTACCCAATAGATTTTGCCCATTCTAGAAAAAACAATTATTACTTAAAGTTAGAGATTCCAGCAAATTATAACATTTTAAAATTACCAGAGAATAAAGCATTTTCATTACCAAATAATGGAGGGAGATTTATCTTAAAAACAGTTAAAAATGGAAATACTATTACAGTGAATGTAAGACTAAATATATTAAAAAGCTTTTATCCTGCAACAGAGTATTATGCCTTAAAAGAATTTTACAAACAAATTATAATTTCAGAAAGTGGATATATTCTTTTAGAGAAAAAAGATTAATGCAGATAAATATTACATAAATTTTTGTTTATTATAATCATGCTAATTTTTGTTTCACAACTCTAAAATACTTAGAATAAGAAACAACTTTAACATTTATTATTTTACTTTTTAATAAATTTGGTGGTATGTTAAGCAAAATTTAACTACTACTTTTAAAAAGACTGCAATTTATTTTATTTCTAGAATCCTTATATATAAAGAGAAAAACGAATTAAAATTTTCACCAATCCAGTAAATATTTGTAGTATTGTAACAGTATTTAAAAATCAAAGTTGGAAGCATCTAGCACAAAATTAAATTGGAAAGAAAAACTTCATGAAATTATTTATGAAGCAGACACTAAAGAAGGCAAACTTTTTGATGTTGTTTTACTAATTGCAATTATCGCTAGTATTGTTTTGGTAATGCTCGAAAGTGTAAAAAGTTTTGATGAAAAATATCATGCTTTTTTAGATATTTCAGAATGGATTATCACCATACTTTTTTCAATCGAATATACTTTAAGAATAATTTCTATAAGAAAACCATTAAAATATGTTTTTAGCTTTTATGGAATTATAGATTTACTTTCAACAATTCCTAAATACCTTTCTTTTATTTTAGTTGGTTCTCATAGTCTTGTCGCATTAAGAGCGTTGCGCTTGTTAAGAGTTTTTAGAATTTTAAAATTAGCGAGGTATGTTGGCGCTTCTAACAGACTACTAGTTGCGTTAAGAGCAAGTAAAACTAAGATTGCTGTTTTTCTATTTTTTGTGGTTATTATTTGTGTTATTTTAGGAACCATTATGTACATGGTAGAAGGTGAAGAAAATGGTTTTACAAACATCCCAAAAAGTATTTATTGGGCAATTGTAACACTAACTACAGTTGGTTTTGGTGATATTGCTCCACAAACTCCTTTAGGGCAATTAATTGCAAGTGTTATTATGATTTTAGGGTATGGTATTATAGCAATACCAACAGGCATTGTAAGTTCAGAAATGACTAAAAATAATAATGACATTGAGTCTAATACACAATCCTGTAAAAGTTGTGCTTCAGATGATCATAAAGATAAAGCAGAATTTTGTTATAAATGTGGTAGTCAATTAAATATCTGATGCAGAATCATAAAAATACTTTAATAACAATTGTTGGTCCTACAGCAATTGGTAAAACTGCATTAAGCATACAACTAGCAAATTATTTTAATACGGATATAATATCATGCGATTCCAGACAGTTCTTCAAAGAAATGACTATTGGTACTGCTGTTCCTGAAACAGATGAATTAGCAGCTGCTAAACATCATTTTATACAAAATAGAAGCATTTTTGAAGATTATAATGTTGGTTCTTTTGAAAGAGATGCACTTCAAAAATTAGACACTTTATTTCAAGAAAACTCTGTTCAGGTTATGGTTGGCGGTAGTGGATTGTATATAGATGCTGTTTTAAAAGGATTGGATTATTTTCCAGAAGTAGATCCGAAAATTAGAGAAGAATTAACAACTCAATTGCACGAAAAAGGAATTGAAACACTTCAAGAAAAATTAAAAGATTTAGATTTAGAAACCTATAAAACGATTGCTATCGATAATCCTCATAGAATTATGAGAGCCTTAGAGATTTGTATTGGTAGTAATACGCCCTACTCTACTTTTAAAAATAAACCAAAAGCTCCAAGAAACTTTAATTCAATTAAAATTGGATTACATGCAGATAGAGAGATTATTTACAGCAGAATAAACCAAAGAGTAGATCGTATGATGGTAAATGGCCTGTTAGAAGAAGCCAAAGAACTATATCCTAATAAAAAACTAAATGCCCTACAAACTGTAGGTTACCGAGAACTATTCTCTTTCTTTGATGGTGATATTACAAAAGATTTTGCAATATCTGAAATCAAAAAAAACACGAGACGTTTTGCAAAAAGACAAGGTACTTGGTTTAAAAAAGATGAAGAAACGTTATGGTTTGATTATCAAACAAATATCAGCGAAATAATTCTTAAAATTTCTGATAAGATTAACGCATTTTAAGGCTTCTAAATTTTCATAATTCAGCTACTTTTATATCTTTGCGAAACTAAAATCATATCATGAAATCAAAAATTACAATTCTTTTAATTGCTTTTATAAGCACAGTATCAATTGCACAATCAAAAGTTGGTACAATTGATAGCGATTATATTATGAGTTTAATGCCAGAAGCTAAAATTGTTATGTTAAGAACACAAGCTTATGGAGCAAAATTAGATTCTTCTTTTTCTCTTAAAACTCAAAATTATCAAGCTAGAGTTGACGATTTCAAAAAGAAAGAAAAAGAAATGGGCGAATTAATGAAAAAAACATTAATTAACGAAATTGCTGCTTTAGAACAAGACATTAAAAAATATCAAACGAATGGTAATAAATTAATGCAATTAAAAAAGAATGAGTTAATGCGTCCATTGTACAAAATATTAAATGACGCTATTAATACAGTTTCTAAAGAAAATGGGTATACACAAGTATTAACAAGTACAGGAAATCAGTTTGTTTACATAGACGAAAAATTTGACATTACTGCATTAGTAATGGCTAAACTTGGTGTTAAAGAAACTGAACTGAAAAAATAATTTCTTTTAAATAGAAGAAAAAAACCTCACCTTTTGTGAGGTTTTTTAGTTTTAAAAAGTATTTTGTCTTATTAATTTTTAGAAAAAAATCATAACTTAGCTTTAAGTTGCAGTTCAAATAGATCAATATAAAAAGAATTATTAGCTAACAAATTATCTTACCCTATCAATTTGTAATTAGGATAAATAAAATAGTTACATTTCAATTACGCCTTATAATTTTTAGCTTTGTCGTTTTTTCATTTAACCTTACTATCATAAACTACCTAAATCAATGCAAACAACTAAACTCAGCTCTAAAAGTATATTACCACTTACCTGTTCTCGATCTGGAACCTGCTGTTTTGGTAAAGCTGTAATGTTAAATCCATGGGAGCTGTTCCGTTTTAGTCAAGAAAAGGGAATTACGCCAAGAAAATTTCGTGATTTGTATTGTGAGTTTGGTGGTATTCAATTACGCTTTGACGGAAAACAAGATAAAAAAGGGCAACAAGCATGCAGTCAATATCTGGATAATGTTGGTTGCAGCGTTCACCAAGGTCGACCATTAGCGTGTCGTTTATATCCATTAGGACGTCAAATACAATTTGATAAAGCACATTATATTTACGAGGGGGATACATTTCCTTGTTTGACAGACTGCGCTGAAGTTTTAGAGTTACCAAAACTTAGTGTAGGCGAATATCTTAAAGGGCAAGAAGCAGAACCATTCGAAAAGGCACAAGATGCATATTTAATCGTTATGCAAAACATCGCTGATATCGCTTTTGAGTTATTGCTAAATTCAGGCTTAACTGAATCTAAAGATACAAACACACTTGCATTATGGCGAGAAATGAGCACCGAGCTTCCCGAGGTCTTAGCAGAAAGAATTGGTAAAGAGTGGATCGACTGTTTAATGATCCCTGCAATAACAGATAATATTCAGAATCCCATTACTTTTGTGCAAAAACACAATGATATACTTAAATTAAAAACACAAGAAGAATTAGAAAGTGTAAGAACAAATCAAGAACTTCATGAAGGTGCTGTTTTAATAATGGGAGTCGCATTGCATTTGTCTAGAGGATTAGGAGCAGATACAAAAGGAATTGCTGAACATTGGATTGAAACTGCAAAAAGTCATGGTGCTACTGAATAATATTTTGAGTATTTAAAAATGATTGTAAGACACTAATTTAAGTACAACTAAAAAAAGTGGTTTTAATAATTTAAGATTGGCCGAACTAAACTAAAACCTAATGTTTTCCATTTTTCAACAATTCAGGAAACTTCTTTTTAAATTTATTTAATCTCGGCACAGAAACTGCTTTTACATAACCTTGATTTGGATTTCTCCTTTCAAAATTTTGATGGTATTCTTCAGCTTCATAAAACTTAGTATGTTTCATAACTTCTGTAGCAACTTTACCATTATAAATTTCGCTATTTAATTTGATAATTACAGTATCTATAATTTGCTTTTCTGAATCCGTTTTATAAAAAGCAATAGATCTGTATTGCGAACCATAATCTGGGTGTTGCCCATTTACAGTTGTTGGATCATGAGAACCAAAAAAAACGGCAACCAAAGTTTCGAAACTTACTTTTGTAGAATTATAATACACAGCAACAGTCTCCGAATGACCTGTAGTTCCTGTACCAGTAGATTTATATGTAGGATTTTTTGTATGTCCGCCTGCATAACCAGAAATAGCCTCCTCTACTCCTATTACACTTTCAAAAATGGCTTCTACACACCAAAAACAACCACTAGCAAAATAGGCTACTTTAGTTTCCTTTGTGGGCACAAAAGGTGCTTTAGAAACCTCTTCTTTATTGGAGAAACTCATGCAAGAAATGAGTAAAAGAAGAGCGCAAAACGTAAAAATTGATTTTATGATTTTCATATATTGATTTTATTGAAATAATTAATATTTGCAAGTAATAAATCTTAGATGCAAACTTTAGAACTTTTAACTTGGTAAAAATACTCGAATTATAATTATAGTCGCATCAAATTAAACGTTCATACAATTTAAGACCGTTGCAAAAAGCGAACTTAATTAATTTCCCTTTTT
>TARA_B110000046_G_scaffold57701_1_pt1 | contig 12681 bp, 8 predicted proteins | sample TARA_B110000046 | Tara Oceans TARA_B110000046 (sample SAMEA4397157) | marine metagenome | biome: Polar Biome; feature: [DCM] deep chlorophyll maximum layer (ENVO:01000326); material: water (ENVO:00002006), including particulate matter (ENVO:01000060) such as... | depth 40 m
AAGTGTATTTTGTACACTTTTGAATTAATATACTTGCATTAGGTCATTGGCTATTAACATTTTTTCCACTTTGCTAAAAAGTATACTTTTAACACTTTATAGTATTACTTGATGAAGAAAACTACACTTTTATTGTTCATAATAGGGCTCAGTCAAATTGCTCATAACCAGATTGTTAATGTTACATTTCAAGTTGACCTGACTTATCAAACCGTAAATTCAAACGGAATCCATATTGCAGGTAACTTTCAAGATACGGCTGGCTTTGGAGCCAATTGGGTACCCGACACAACTTTACTTGTTGACAGCAGCAACAACGGCATTTATGAAGTTACTGTTGCTGTTCCTTCAGGAGCATATTTATATAAGTTTATAAATGGTAATACATGGTCTAATGTAGAAGTAGTTCCAGCAAGTTGCGGGGTTGGAGTAGACTTAAACCGATCAATTGTAATCGGAACTAATGACACTACAATTGCTCCTGTTTGCTTTAGTTCATGCTTGGCATGCCTTCCAACGAGCAATATTACTTTTAAGGTCGGCATGAAAGGCCAAGTGATAGATTCTTCCGGAGTTCATATTACCGGAGACTTTCAATCTTTACTAGGGTTAATCGATTGGGATCCTTCAAGTTTAGCCTTGTCCGATACCAACGGAGATTCTATTTATGAACTTATGGTTGCAATTCAACCGGGTACTTATGAATTTAAATACGTTAATGGTAACGCTTGGGGAAAGGATGAAGCAGTTCCTCAAGCTTGCACTGCTGCAGGCTCAAACAACAGAGTTGTTGCTTTTTCAGCCGATACAGTATTACCTCCAATTTGTTTTGGTACATGTTTAAATTGTTCGGGGGTTAAGCACAGCGCTACTTTTAAGGTTGACATGAGCGCCTATGTTTCCGCTTTTAACCGTGTGTTTGTTAGTGGTTACTTTAATGGATGGAGTGGGTCTGCTGATACGCTGCAAGATGCCAATGGCGATTCCATCTGGGAGATTACATTAGTATTACCAGAAGGAGTGCACGAATACAAGTTTTCAATTGACAACTGGACAGATCAAGAACTTTTTACAGGAAATGAACCTTGTGTTACCGGTACTGGCTCATTTATTAATCGGGCATTTAACCTAACCGCAGACACTACATTTGGCGCTTATTGCTTTGGTGCTTGTTCATTATGCCCCGCAGCGCCTGCGGCATTTTACGACATTATTTTAAAAGTTGACATGAACAATTACCCAACCTCCTTTAATCAAGTTTATGTTAGTGGTGATTTTAATAGCTGGTGTGGCACTTGCCATCGTATGAGCGACATCAACCTTGATGGCATTTATGAAGATACCTTGAGATTACCTACCAACAATTATGAATATAAATTTACGGTTGACAATTGGTCTGATCAGGAAATTTTTAATGGTAGCGAGGTTTGTACAGATACTAATGGGACCAATTTCAACCGTGTGTTTAGTTTAGACACAACAGACACTATTTTAGGACCCTATTGTTTCAATACATGCTCTACTTGCCCAACTAGACCAAATGTATCCACAACTTTTTTGGTTGACATGGCCTTACAAACAATTGATTCAACCGGTGTTTTTGTATCTGGATCATTTAACCTATTTAACAAAGACACATTAACCCATATTGGTGATAGTATCTACTCTTTCACTGCAACAGTTGACTCAGGTAAAACTTTTTACTACCGCTATGTTAATGGTGATTCATTAGAATTATTACCAGCCAATTGCAGCCAAAACAAAATTGGTGCAGTATTTAGAATACATACATCTCATGTTGTTGATACAATTCCGAAGGTATGCTATTCTCAATGTGATACTTGCGCAAGCACTAATTTCTATGTCACTTTTCAAGTAAGTCTTGGTGGGCTCATTCCAAACTCAAACGGAGTTTTTGTTTCGGGCGATTTTATGGAAGTGGCAGGCTATCCAAACAATTGGTCAGCCTCTGATATTCAAATGGCTTTACAATCAAACGGAACTTATCAGGTAACATTAATATTACCAAGCGATACTTTTGAGTACAAATTTTTAAATGGCAATACTTGGAACGATACAGAAATAGTTCCTCCAAATTGTGGTGTTGGTTCACCAGCCAATAGGCGTTTCATTTTAAGTAGCGACACCGTTTTACTCGACTTTTGTTTTGGAACTTGTGGAAGTTGCATCATCCAAAAAAAGCCCGTTACTTTTAAAGTTAACATGAAAGACGACACCGTAAATAGTAGCGGCATTTTTCTTACCGGAGATTTTATTGGATGGGAAGCGGACTCCTTACAAATGACAAATTCAATCAACCAAGTTTACGAGGTTACTGTAATGATAGACTCTGGCCAAACAATCGAATACAAATTTTTAAATGGAAACTCATTTTTAGGTGAAGAAACAGTACCCCAAAGTTGTGGAATACCAAACGGAATTGGCGGCTACAACAGATTCTACCAAGTTGGCATTTCTAACGTTTTGGATAGTATTTGTTTTTCGTCTTGCTCCTTATGTATAGTAACTCCGCCTCAAGTAAACGTAACGTTTAATATTGACCTGAACGATGAAACAATAAGCCCCGATGGCATTCATATTACCGGAGAATTTAACGCTTGGGGCCTAACTCCATTAAACAACCAGGGCAATAATCTTTATTCAACTCAACTTTCGTTAGATTCAAATGGAACAATTGAATACAAGTTTGTAAATGGTTTTTCAGGTTTTGAAAACGTACCGGCAACTTGCGGTGTACCTGATGGTTTTGGGGGCCTCAACCGCAGCCTATTTGCTTTTGGATCAGCTAACTTAAACCCTGTTTGTTTTAGCTTATGTACTCCTTGTACCACTGCTGTTACCGCTTCCGATGTATCCTTTAAGGTTGATATGACCAATGAGTTGGTTTCTGTTTTCGGAGTGCATGTTGCAGGAAACTTCAACAACTACAATACTTCAACGCATAGTTTAACAGATAGCAACAACGACTCTATTTTTGAGGCTACATTTAACCTTACAATTGGCGATACACTTGAATACAATTATTACAACGGCTTAAGCAGCACCAATATTGAAATCACCGATAGTTTAACCAACTGTGGCGTTGATAATGGTTCAGGTGTTTATGAAAGAACTTTTGTGGTTAAAGCCTCCAACAACTTTATTGCGCCCGTTTGCTTTAGCAGATGCCACGATTGTTTACCGCAAGAACCTAATGGATTAGTTGAATTATCATCAAACGATTTGAATTATTGGGTAGCATCAAACCAGCTTAATATGCTATTTGACAAACCAATTATAGGGTCAGTACTAATTTATGATTTACTTGGTAAAGAGCTGCTTAATAAAACCGTCAACTCAGCAAACAAAGTGATTAACCTTAACGGTATAAGCAAAGGTGTTTACATATTAAAAATAAAAACTGATACTGATTCTTATCAGGTTAAGTTTATCAAATAAAGGGCAAAGAGAATAATTGTCTAAATATTCAATTGTTAAGTGATATTTATTAAAACTCTGATAGAATAATTTTTATCAAATTCGGTTCTCCAAACTTAACTTTAGCTGAACTTATTAAGTTAAACCTAACGAAATCCACTATTTGGAAGTTTTGAGTATTATAATAGGTTGAATCGCCTGTTTCATTAAATTTTTTTATTTCTTAATCTAGATGAATGCTTCGTAACCAATAGTTGCTGACCTTTGACCTCGTCAAAAGTGAGCAACTATGAACATTATATTTTCTAATAAAGCCAAATTACCTACCAAATATGGTGAGTTCAATATTGTTTCTTTCAAACAAGAAGGTGACATTCATGAGCACTGTCTGCTATATCTTGGTAATTTAAAAGCTCAAGATGATGTGCTAACAAGAATACATTCTGAATGTCTAACGGGTGATGTTTTCAGTTCAAGAAAATGCGACTGTGGAGAGCAACTTGATGAAAGTATGCGTGTAATTGCTAAAAAACAAACGGGTATTGTTCTTTATTTAAGACAGGAAGGTAGAGGTATTGGTTTATTTAATAAAATCAACGCTTATGCCTTGCAAGATCAAGGACAAGATACTATTCAAGCAAACCACTCACTAGGTTTTGATACTGACTTAAGAGATTTTACAATTGCCGTTAAAGTACTTGAGCATTTGAAAATAAATTCCATTGAACTGCTATCCAACAATCCGGATAAAATTGAAGTATGGCGAAATTCGAGCATTAATATAACGAAGAGAATTCCTTTGATTATAGATAACAACAAGCACAACGCAGATTATCTATATGTTAAGAAAGAAAAGCTAAACCATTTACTCTAGTATACTTTTCTGATTCAAGGAATCTGAAGAACCATCCCGAATCATTTTTAGCTACCTATTCAAAACAACCTTTCTAGTCACCAAACTTGATCCGGTTTCAATTGTATAAAAGTAAACCCCATTTTTAGCCGCACCACCTGTTTGGGTTTCACCGTTCCAATAAACCGCATGATTACCATTCTCGATTTCTTTTGAAAGTACAGTTTTGATTGTTTTACCCTCTAAGTTCATGATTTCAACAGTAACTTTTTGAGTTTTTTCAATACTGAAATTAATTTGAAAAGTGGTAGCAAATGGATTTGGATAACCAGTTAAGCCAGCTTGGGTTCTTAAGTCTTCAACCGATATTATTTCAGGTCTTGAAAGTTCAATAGCCTCTAGCTTTTTATCAAGATATACATGATATTCACCTGGCAAAAAATCAATTGACATATTCACATCAGTAACATTTAAAGAATCACCTGTAATATAATCGTACCACATACCAGTATGCTGAAAGCTCGGAATCATGTTTAGCATGTCCATCTTAAAATTCCCAACAATAGTTGCATCCATGTCACTATGATTTAAGTGAATACTTTTTCCATAACCTGAAACATCAACATTGTAATTTGCTGTTGCGAATGTGGTTGATGACGTTTTCAATTTTGTAATTGCTGAATAAACCTGATGCAATCTGTATCTTCTAGCATCTTCTAAATAATCCCACCGTATTGGCTTGTTCCCTGTTCTGCCATTAAACTCAATTGAATAATCGTACCCTAGTTCATCAAATTGCCAAATCATTTTTGGTCCAGGTACACTCACTAAAAAGGTTGCCGTTAATTCTTGTCGCAACAGAGCTGTGCCGCTATCTTTTAAATTGTAGCTGGTTGTGGCATTTCCAAAATTTAAGTTTTCGACCATTAATCTTTCTTCATCATGGCTAACAGCATACGATATCAAATTATGATCATTCCACCCACGATTGTCTTTCAAGCCCCATGAAAAATCAGAACCATAGCCTAAGCTCGCTTCCTTATATTCTTCATGTATATTTCCCCAAAGCATCATGCCATAATTAGCTAACACCGTTTCTTCACTGTTATCAGCAAAATGTTCTAAAATCATAAATGAGGTAGGGTCCACACTCCATAAATGATCGGCATATTCTTTTAAAATATCAACTCTTCCTTGATCGTATTGCCCCCATTGGCCAACATTAGTGCCTGAATAGGTTTGAGTGAAGCCTTTCGATAAATCCAAACGATATCCATCAACATGAAATTCCTCAACCCAATAGCCAAGTATTCTTTTCATAAAATCTTTGGTGTAAGTACTTTCGTGATTGTAGTCATACCCAACATTAAAAGGATGTTTTTCTATTGGATTAAACCATGGGTTGTTGCTTGTTGGCTGCCCCCATTGACCAGCAGATGCATCGAAATACATTCGGACTTGAGGGTTCATGCCAAATGAATGATTCAAAGCAATATCTAGCAAAACAGCAATCCCATTCCTATGACACTCTTCTACAAACTCCTTTAGCTTATTCTTTGTACCATAATATTTATCTGGCGCAAAATAAAAAGCAGGATTATAGCCCCAGCTTTCATTGGCTTCAAATTCCATAATGGGCATTAACTCAATAGCATTGATGCCTATGTTTGTAAAATAATTCATTGAATCAATCAAACTTTGCCAAGTATGCTCCTTGGTGAAATCACGCAACAACAACTCATAAACCACCAGACTCTTTTTAGATGGTTTTGTGAAATTTATAGAGGTATCCCAAGCATAATCAACTTGAGCTGTTTGCATTACAGAAACTGGTTGAATTGTTTTTCCAACGGGATAAGGTGTTAAGTTTGGATAGGTGTTGTTGTCAATCCACTTGTCGTTCCATGGATCTAAAATTTTATCGGAATATACATCAGCTACACGCAGATTTCCATCATCAATAACATACTGAAAGCGATATTCTTGTCCTGGTGTCAATCCATTTATTTGAACCCACCATCTGTTTCCGCTGGTATTTCTTTTCATATAATAATGAGGATCATACTCCCAATTATTAAAGTCTCCAACCACGTATACAAAGTTCTTATATGGTGCAACCAACTGCACAATTACACTGGTATCGTTTAAATAATTTATTCCGTCAATTGTGCCGCTTGGCGGGTTTTGTGAAGTAACTGGTTCCTTAACTACATAATAAAAAGTATCTGAAACAGCACTTGTGCCATTTGTTGATACCATTGTAAATACATGTTTGCCCTTGCCGAAAATACTAACATCAATATTTGATGTTAGTATTTTGGTGTTGTTTTGTTGATTAATAAGAGAGCCATTTCTGAATAAAGACATTGACGAAAGTTCTGAAGCTTCCGCTTTAAAAACGATGTTGTCATTTAACTGAACAATTAATCCATCTTCATCAGGCGTTATAATTTTAGCATCATAACCTCCCTGATACAGGTCAACAAAAATATCAGAGCCATCAGAAACTCTTCCTACCTTGCTTCCATCTGCATTTCTAAAAACAAAAGCTAGCCTTGATACCGTTTCACCAGATGGAACATTGTAAAATGAATTAATATGATATTTAATCTCATGTAAATCATTCCCTAAGCTGGTCATTTTAACTTTGTTGTCAGCTGTTCCCCAAGTACCTTGTACATGCAACCAATCTGTATTAGATGAAGAAACATTGGTAATTACTCCTGTATGAGCGTACAATTGATTGATTCCGGCAAGTTCCCCATTCCCTTTAGATGCATCATAAACAACTGTAACTGTATCATTTTGTCCAACAAAAGTTGGCAAGAAGGTAACCACTTGACCTATAGAAAACAAAGGTATTAGAGCAATTACCAGTATGTAAAATATTTTTTTCATCTTATTATTATGATTTGTTAAACTTAAATAGTTGCGCTGGTTTATGAAGAACACCTTGTTGTTTTTCATTTAACGGAACCACAAATTCGGTTTTTTTCATCTTTTTTCTGAAATTGCGTTTGTCGAGTTTAGCGCCCAAAACAACCTCATATAATCTCTGTAACTGACTCAAAGTAAATTTCTTTGGTAACAAATCGTATCCAATCTGCTTGTATTCTAAATCTTCACGGAGGGTCGCCATTGCTTGATCTACAATTTGGTTGTGATCAAAAGCTAATTCTGGAATCTCATCAATATTAACCCAATGGGTGTTTCCTGCAAAAGATGATGCTTTAGGTGCAACATCATCCATTTTAACAAGAGTAAAGTAGCCTATTGTTATAACCCTTGCGTCAGGATTTGCTCTTACCTTTTTAATCCAAAATTGATCTTTTTCATTCTTCAAACGATTCGGATTACCAAAAGCTCTGAACTGTTTAAGGTAAATTTTGTCAATGGATGTAAGCTCAGTTAAAACTCGATAAGCAGCAGAATCGAGATTTTCATCAAGGTTTACTAAATCACCGGGTAATGCTAATCTAAGCTCGTGTTCTAAAGTGTCATCGATTTTTTGCTCAATAAATAGTACCTTTAAATTTTCGAAATCAAATCCAAAAATTACGCAGTCAACTGATATGTGAGAATTTTTAATACTCATGTGCTTATTTAATTTTAACGTTGCCATCTCAAATTAACAAATATTGCTGAAAAGTACCCCCGTTTTGAAAAGTGTTAAAATTACACTTTCTTTGTTTCAGATTACAAACTAATAAATTTTTATGCAAACTCAAATAAATAGAATTGGTGTTTTTACTTCAGGAGGAGATGCACCCGGAATGAATGCCGCCATTCGTGCAGTTGTTCGATCAGCTATTTATTATGATCGTAAAGTGTTCGGAATATTCCGTGGTTATCAAGGAATGATTGAAGGCGATATCGAAGAACTTCAGCTTAGATCAGTATCTAATATCTTGGACAGAGGAGGCACCATGTTGAAATCTGCTCGAAGTAAAGAGTTTAGAACAAAAGAAGGAAGACGTGCAGCCTACGAAAAATTAAAAGAAAAAAACATTGATGCATTAGTTGTTATTGGTGGTGATGGGAGCTTTACAGGAGCTAACATATTTGAACAAGAGTATGGAATTCCAGTAATTGGTATTCCAGGAACTATTGACAACGATTTGTGCGGAACGAATGCAACCATCGGATATGATTCGGCTACTAATGTAGTGGTTGAATGTATTGATAAAATTAGAGACACTGCTTCTTCACACAACAGACTTTTTTTCATTGAAGTAATGGGTCGGGATGCAGGATTTATTGCCTTACGAACTGGTATTGCAACGGGTGCAATTGCCATCATGCTTCCTGAGAAAAAACAAAGTATTGAAGACTTAATAAGTATTTTAGACAAAGCCTCGAAACGACGCAAAACTTCTAATATTGTAATAGTTGCCGAAGGTGATGAGCTTGGTGGCGCAGTTGAAATAGCGAAAAAAATTGAAGAGCAATATTCGTTTTACGAAACTAAAGTTACCGTATTAGGTCATATTCAACGTGGAGGTTCACCTTCTTGTTTTGATCGAGTTTTAGCATCTCAAATGGGTGTTGCGGCGGTTGAAGGCTTGCTAGAAGGAGAAAGTAATGTAATGACGGGAAGCCAGAACGGTAAAATTGTTTATGTTCCACTCGACGAAGCGATAAAGCATACCATCAAACTAAATCCGGAAATATTAAAGCTTACAAAGATTTTGACGATATAATTTTTATTTATGATATTAATTGCAGATAGTGGCTCTACTAAAGCCGATTGGATTTTAGTTGACAATACTGGCAAGCCAGTACGTGATTTTAAAACCCCTGGATTCAACCCCTTTTTTCATGATGTAAACTTCGTTGAGTTCCATCTAAGAGACTGTGATGAGTTAAATGGATATTCTCCTGAAGTGGAATATGTTTTTTTCTATGGAGCGGGATGTTCAAGTGATGAACTAAATGCCATTATAATAAAAGGTTTAAAATCAGTTTTTATCAATGCTAAAATCCATGTAGATCATGATTTGGTTGGTGCAGCTTATGCTTGTTATAATGGTAACCCTAATATAGCCTGTATTATTGGTACTGGCTCAAATTCATGTTTTTTTGATGGGGAAAATGTTACTGAAGAAGTGCCTTCATTAGCGTACATACTTGGCGATGAAGCAAGTGGAAGTTATTTTGGGAAGCACTTAATATCTCAGTTTTTATATAAAAAATTACCAGCTGAACTAGCTGCTGATTTTAATAGAACATACAAATTGAGTAAAGCTCAAATTTTTGAAAACGTATATAACAAGCCACATGCAAATGTTTATTTAGCTAGTTTTATGAAGTTTTACTCAAACCATAAAGAACATGCTTTTATTCAAGAAACCGTTTACAATGGCATGTACAAATTTTTAGAAACACATGTTTGTTGTTTTGATAACCACAAGAATATACCTGTTAATTTTGTTGGATCAGTGGCCTATCATTTTGAAGGTATCTTAAAAAAGGCTGCTAATGATTTAGGTATTAGCATAAGATCAATAATTAAAAAACCAATTAACGGGTTAGTAAACTATCATTTTAAATACAAAAAAGTTCTTGAAAAATGAAAAATATCGTAGTAATCGCTCACGATTCAAAAAAAACAGAATTGGTTTCATTTTTTAAAGAACGTGAAGAATGGCTTTTTGGTAAACAATTAATTGCAACTGGCAAAACAGCTGATGCCGTTGAATCAGAAATTAAAAAAATACCAATTGAACATTTAAGTAGAGGACGATATGGTGGCTACAACGAAATTACTGGAAAGCTTAAAAACAATGAAATTGATTTAGTCGTTTTCTTTAAAGATCATGAAGTTAAAGAACACCACATTGATATTCAACTGCTACTTGATACCTGTAACATTAACAACGTTCCATTGGCAACAAACACTGCTACTGCTAATTTATTAATTATTGGCTGGATTAAAAAAGAATCTATCGAAAAATTGAAACTTAAAAATGCATAATCCAGCTATTAGAGGGTTACTGTTTGACTTAGATGGTGTGCTTTGTGACACAGCAAAATACCATTATTTAGCCTGGAAAAGGCTTACCAATGAACTAGGGTTTGATTTTACAGAAGAGCAAAATGAAGAACTTAAAGGCGTTAGCCGTATTGATTCACTTACTTATTTATTGAAACTCGGAGAAAAAAAATTAACCGTTGAGCAATTTGAGGATTTTCTCATACTAAAAAATACCTGGTATTTAGAATTGATAAAAGAAATGACCCCTAACCATCTACTTCCTGGTGTTTTACATTTCTTGGAAAGTTCAAAAAAGGAAGGAATTAAAATAGGATTAGGTTCATCAAGTAAGAATGCACCGTTAATCCTTAAAACCCTTAACATTACCGGTTTCTTTGATTGTATAGTTGATGGAAACAGCATAACCAAATCAAAACCTAATCCTGAAATATTTTTATTCGGCGCAAGCCAATTAAACCTCCAACCAAACGAATGTGTAGTTTTTGAAGATGCAACTTCTGGTGTTGATGCTGCATTGGCCGGAGGCTTTTTATGCGTTGGTATTGGCAACCAAAAAACGCTAAACAAAGCAACGTTTGTTTACTCTGGATTTAAAGAATTAGATTTCAATACTTTTGTGAAAAGCTTAAGCCAATATGAAAGGTCATTATAAAGTTGATCCTTGGAAAATAATAGAAGAAGGCTTTGAGCCTCTACATCAAGAAGCGTCAGAAAGTTTGTTTTCGATAGGAAACGGGAGGTTCGGTCAAAGAGCAAATTTTGAAGAAAACTACTCCGGTTCTACTTTACAAGGAAGCTATATAGGAGGCATCTATTATCCTGACAAAACTCTTGTTGGATGGTGGAAAAATGGTTACCCTGAGTATTTCGCTAAAGTATTGAACGCTCCAAATTGGATAGGAATATCAATTGAAGTTGACGGTGAAGAAATAGACCTTGCCCAAAATAAAGTTATCGAGTTCGAAAGAATTCTTGACATGAGAAATGGTGTTCTACAGAGAAATTTTATCGTAGAAATTAACAATGGAAATCAAATACAAGTAAATTCAACTAGGTTTTGTAGCCTAACCTCAGATAGCATCGGCGCTATTCGTTATAACATAAAACCGCTTAATTTTTCAGGAAATTTTAACGTATCTCCCTACATTGATGCTGATGTTAAAAACGAAGATTCAAACTACGACGAAAAGTTCTGGGATGTAACCCAGTCAGAAATTAAGCCGCATTTTGGTTTTATTAAATCAACAACTAAAAAATCAGCTTTTGTAGTAAACACCGGTATGATGTGTAATATTTTACTTGACGGGCTTCAGCTAGAAATTGAACCAGAAACAGTAAAAAAAGAAGCCTACATCGCTAATAAATTTGACTTCTACGGCACAGAGGGAAGTGAAATTAGCGTTTTGAAATTCGCAACCTATACTACATCTTTTAATCATGACCAGAAAGACCTAAACTACGAAACTGAAGAGGTTCTAAAAAGTGCCGTTTCAAAAGGGTTTACAAATTTATTAGAGGAACATCAAAAAGCATGGCAAGCGCTTTGGCAATTTGGCGATATAAAAATAGAAGGTGACGATGCTGCTCAACAAGCCATTCGTTTTAACATTTTCCATCTTCATCAAACATATACAGGTAAAGACGAACGACTCAATATTGGTCCAAAAGGTTTTACAGGCGAAAAATATGGCGGATCTACTTATTGGGATACCGAAGCCTACTGTCTTCAATTTTATTTGAGTACCGCAGGTGAAAAGGTAGCCGAAAATTTATTACAATACCGGCACAATCAATTAGACAAAGCTATTGAAAACGCGACTAAATTAGGCTTTAAAAATGGCGCCGCTCTTTACCCAATGGTTACCATTAACGGTGAAGAATGCCACAACGAATGGGAAATAACCTTCGAAGAAATTCATAGAAACGGAGCTATTGCTTTTGCCATTTACAACTACACCAATTACACAGGAAAAACCGCTTACCGCGATGGTAATGGTATTGAAATTTTACTTGCCATTTCAAGATTTTGGGCGCAGCGTGTTAATTGGTCAACAGCCAAAGAAAAATATGTACTGTTGGGTGTTACCGGACCTAACGAATACGAAAACAACGTAAACAACAACTGGTACACAAACTATCTAGCATGTTGGACTCTTCGATATACTGCCGAAGTTTTAAATGACCTAAAAAAAACAAATCCTAATAGAATCTCCAAACTGGTTGAAGAACATAACTTGAACTTTGACAGCGAAACCACTTTTTGGAAAAGAATTATAGATAACATATACTATCCTGTTGATGATAAAACAGGCGTTCTGTTACAGCAAGAGGGTTTTCTTGATAAAGAGTTAGTTCCGATTTCGGAATTAAACACTTCTGAAAGACCAATCAATCA
>TARA_B110000046_G_scaffold49988_1_pt1 | contig 12669 bp, 10 predicted proteins | sample TARA_B110000046 | Tara Oceans TARA_B110000046 (sample SAMEA4397157) | marine metagenome | biome: Polar Biome; feature: [DCM] deep chlorophyll maximum layer (ENVO:01000326); material: water (ENVO:00002006), including particulate matter (ENVO:01000060) such as... | depth 40 m
AAATCCATCAGCATGTGTGCAGCTTTAAATTGGCGAAATGCTCGTTCCACAAACTCAAAGTAGAACCATTCGATTTCCATTTGGCTTTTGTTGTAGTGAGTACGAAGGTCTTCCCCTCGGACTCTAGCGAGGTTGATCTCATTAAGTATGGCGTTGTCGGCTTTAACGATGAACTCTTCGCCTGTCTCAACGCTAGTATCCACTGTCAGACCTGTCTCTTTAGCAAAGACTGCATAGTCGGAAGCGGACATCAGGTCATCATTGCCTACGCCAAGACAGTGGTAGGCCAGACTGTGCAGCGTTCTAAACCAAGGGAAATCAACTTTAGCGTCAAGATGAGGGAACTTCTGTACCGCTCGGTCACGAGCTTCGGTCGCAGCTTTGCGCGTGAACGCAAAATAGCCGATGTCCATTGGGGATGTTCCGGCGGATAATTCTTGTTGGACTACGTCCAACAAGAACGTAGTCTTCCCTGTTCCTGGTGGACCAAATACTTTTGTGATCAAAACGGAACTCGGTCACTGGCTATAGGCGTATCAAAAGTACTGTCCTGTTCTTCAAAGACAGGAAGACTCCAGACTCGTGTGGTTCTCCCCTTTAGTCTCAGCATACAAGGCTCTCCTCCAAGCTCTCGTAGGCGCTGTGCCATTTTTGGTGCGGACATTAAGCCGAAGTTGTTTCTTCTTAGGTGAGCCTCTAGGTCCTTTATTCTCAGGTACACTACCTTGCTGTCTTCATCCGTCCATACCCTACCCATTAGGATTTCATCTCGGTCCATGCCCTGCTGCAAGTGGGTAGTAAACTCTTCTACCAACTCACGAAACCTACCGCTAATAGTAGTGTCCGTGGAGGCTTCTGTTATCTGCTCTAGCTCTACCATCTCTGACAGGAGCTCATTAATGAGTTGTTCCCAGTCAGGCTTCTTAATAGTGGGAGGTAAGATATTAAGCTTGTCCATACAAGCCTTTTGGAAAAGCAGTTGGTTAAAGAGGTTCTCTGTCTCTAGCTCAAGACGCTTACCGTTCACATCGAGGAACCATAGCGGCGGTTCCGAAGCATACTTGCTCAGTGAGGTTAGCTGTGGACTACCTGGACCATCCCCTCCAATGCCGTGCTTTCGTTGTCTACACAGCGAAGGGTTACAAAAACTTTTTATAGGGTCATCTTTGCATTTATAGCGATAATCTTTGCGCTCTAACTGCTTTTGGATTACACCCAACTCTTGAAGACCTAAAGGTGGATTAAAGTACTTGTGGTTAAACTCCAAGAGCTTGTCTTCCCATCCAAAAGGGAAAGCCTTTTTAAGGTAGAGCCCTGTTGAGAACATACCGTTGTTCCGTGAGCCCTCTGGGAAGCCTTGCTTACAAAGTGCCTGTAGGCACGGTGGACCATCGCTAACAGGGTCATCAGGTTTTGCCGATGCCTCTGGGAAGATTAATTTATCTTGAGCTTTCTCTTCGTACAGAGCAAAGAACTCCTCAAGGGTAGCGCTCTCTCCATTGTCTTTAAACGCATAGCGCAGTGTCTTCTCCCCGCCAAAGTACGGCAGGTTCAAATAGTTACCAGTGTCGCCACGTTCGACTAGAATCTCAGACTGCTTGGGAAAAATCTCTTGCCCTGCTTCGCCTAGTAGTCCGGCACAAGCGGTAAGGTATTTCTGCATACTACCTGCAGGGACAGGTGCTCTTGTGAAACAATAGATGTGAGCACCGCCTGACTTACTGCGGAAAGTAACTAGAGGAAGGTCTAACTTCTTTACGTCAGCTATGATCTTCGCGTGATCAAGAGGGTATCGGTCAACGTCTATAGCGCCCCAAGTACAGGAGTTATTGGCACGTATGGGGATGATCCCCAAGGAAGGGTCTAAGCCATCAAAGTGTTTCTGCCATAGGTTCTTGGTCGGCGGTTGCCGTACCACAGAGGCTTTGCCTGTGTTTTTACCTTTCTCGTTCTGGCCTTCTACTCTGTAAGTGCCGTAGGCTGAATCAAGACCGGCAAAGATGCTAATGAATTTATCAAGCTGTTCCATTCTTCTTTCTCATGGTAAAAGGCCCAGTGTTGCCACTGGGCCAAAATGCTAGAAAATGTCGTGGGTTTTCCCTTCTTCTTTCACATTCTCGTCCTGCGGCGGTTTAGCTTTAACTTCACCCGCCTTAATGCTTGCAGCAAAAGTCTTTGCGATGCCGTAAATACCCGCGTCTTCTACTTGGCCGACCTTCTCTATCTCCCAACCGTGCCAGTTTCCCTTGGCATTAGACTCACTAACAATCGTGAGACGGTAGATTTGACTGAACATCGGAGGAGTAAACAGGCCATTCTTGCCCTCAAGCTTTACCGACTGCATCATCGAGTTCCACTTGCGGCTCTTCTTTAGCTGTGTTGATTTCATCACAATCAGAGCAGGGTTTGGAAGGCCGTGCTCATCGATCACCATCACATAATAGTTACTGGTGTTCTCGATATAGTTACCGGATGACGTATAGTCTTTATTATCACCAGGTTCTCTGTGAGTCGTTGACAAGATGTCAGAGGTCGCCGGATAAATGTTAACAGGACCGCCGCTGCCTTGGCCGCGAGGAGCCCACTCGATGTACTGCCGCACGTAAGCGCATGGGATTACTTGAATACCTTTTGCTCCGTCAAACAGTTCGCCAGTTACGGAATTGTAAATCATTCCTGGCTTTGCGTTATCCACGGAGCTGATCTCAGGTGACATGTTTGTCAAGATTCGTAAGAACGGAAGGGCAAGATCGTCTTGTCCCATGTCCTCGAAGCCTGAAGCATCGCCCTCAAAGTCAACTGCCAGTGATACTGCTGTGTTTGCCTTCTTTGCTATCTCAGTCTTTTCTGCGTTAGCCATTTTTCTATTTCCTATTATCGTTAATATTGTCAATCGTTGCTTTGGCTTGCGCGAGGTTTAGAGCGGCTTGCGAAAAGTGCAACGCATGTCCTGCCTCCGTCGCTATCGCTGCTTTTTCAGCTAAAGCTTCGATTGATTCGGTTAGTAAAACATCAAATTCACTCATAGGGTTCTAACTCCTCTAAGATTTTATAATTGCTTTTTGACCGATGTACGCGCCAAAAAGTTCCGTTGGGAATTCATTTCCCCTTTCTACCTGCTCCTTGACCCATGCTTTTAATGTCATGGGCTCTATCTTCTCAGCTTGCTGGACTGGATAGCCCTGCGTACCAAGCAGACTCAGTAGACGAGAACAGAGCTCGTCTTCGCCACGTCCGAACCGGACACTGACTGTGTTCTTTATTATGTCATCCATGCCGTGATCCCTAAGCCACTGAAAAGCCTCGGCTTTACGGGCTGCAGAGATACTGGCAGAGTAGAAGTCTTTTAGCTCTACCTTGCTGCCATCGTCCATCATGAACGCTCTCATGCCTGTTTCAGCGAGAGCCTCTGGGATAGTTTGCTCAGTCAACTTTCTAAACTGATCCTTCCTTTCCTTAATCACAGCTTCAAGGTCTTCGACTTCTGTCTGTAGAACTTTAGCTCTTTTAGCAAGGGCTGCTATGCCTTTGATCTCATCGTCATCGATGGTTAATGCATTTGCGTCTGTCTCAAAATCAATCATCATCACCTCCTCTATGTGGAAAAATGTCAATCTGGATAGGAAGGTAACGTCGTTCTTGCTTGTCCCATTTCAAACACTTAAACCTGCCGTTATTCTTAGCAGCGGCCACGGTCGCGAGTATCGCAATGGCGGTCGGATCACCAATGAAAAGCAGGTAGTCATCGTCAGTGAATCCTTCTAGAACACGCTTGATCCGTGAGACGGTAGGCGCGGACGAGAATATGATTTGAGACTGCGATGGTGGAAGAACCACTTCTATCTCGCCGTAGTCTAATGCAGGCGCGATATTGTGTTTCGGACTTTCAGAGACAACAAAAACTTTTGGCAACTTCTTTCTCCTTTCTTTAGGTTTCGCAAAAGCGAGCCGCTAGTGTACAATGAAGGTCTGAGTAGCCGCAAGCTGCTTCGCATAGAAAGGAGAATAAAATGGAAGACATATGGCTTGAGCGCTATGCGTTCAAAAATAAGCCTTTCGATCATCAACGAAAGTATTTAGAGCGTTTCTGGAAGAAGCCAGTAGCTGCTTTGTTTGCTGACATGGGTACAGGGAAGTCCTTCATGGTGATTAATAATTTCGCCATGCTTTATGACGTGGGCAAAATAAACTCAGCGCTGATCATAGCGCCGAAGGGGGTGTATAGGAACTGGGTTGACCAAGAACTGCCTAAGCATCTGCCCGACCACATCCTACATCGCACGGCGCTGTGGACACCTAACCCACGTAAGGCCGAGAAGATTGGCCTAGAAAAACTGTGGGAGGTCTCTGACGACTTGAAGATTCTGGTCATGAACGTGGAGGCGTTGAGCACCAAGAAAGGTGTGGAGTATGCCAAGAGGTTCACTATGTTCACAAAGTGCTTTATGGCTATCGATGAGAGTACTACTATCAAAACACCTACAGCCAAACGCGCCAAGAACGTACTAAAGGTAGGTCAACACTCCCTGTATCGACGGATCATGACAGGCTCTCCCGTGACCCGCTCTCCTATGGACCTTTATCAGCAGTGTGCCTTCCTGTCTGAAGAGTGCTTGGACTCGCCGAGCTTCTATTCTTTCCGAGCACGGTATGCCATCGTCATAGAGCAGCAGATGGGTTCACATAGCTTCAAGAAGATCGTGGGCTATAGAAAGCTTGATGAGCTGAAGGAGAAGCTTGACCGCTTCAGCTACAGGGTAACTAAAGAAGAGTGCTTGGATTTACCGCCCAAGGTGTTCATCAAGCGTGAGGTAGTGCTTACTTCTGAACAGCTCCAGGCCTATAACGACATGAAGACGATGGCACTGGCCCTGTTTGAACAAGGTATGACTACGACAGTTAATGCCCTGACGCAGCTTATGCGACTGCATCAGATTACCTGCGGCCACACAAAGCTCGATGACGGGACAGAGATCAACATCCCAACGAACCGCGTAACTGAGATGATGTCCGTGGTCCAAGAGACATCAGGCAAGGTCATCATCTGGGCGAACTACCGCCATGACATCGAGAGCATCAAGCTTGCTCTGCAGAAAGAGTACGGCATGGCTGCAGTTGGTACTTACTACGGTGACACGGATGACGAGGAGAGAAGGCGCGTGGTCCGAGAATTCCAAGACATGGACAGCGAGCTACGCTTCTTTGTAGGCAACCCAAGGACTGGTGGGTATGGACTTACGCTCACAGCAGCGGACACAGTTGTGTATTTCAGTAACAGTTTCGACTTAGAGGTTAGGTTGCAGTCCGAGGACCGAGCTCACCGGATCGGGCAAACTAAGTCAGTGACCTATGTGGATTTATTCGTTGCAGGGACAATCGACGAGAAGATAGTCAAAGCTCTGCGGGCTAAGATTGATATTGCCAACGAGGTGCTTGGCGAGGAGATGAAGAATTGGTTGATCTAATACCTATAAGAAAGCTATATCAGTATGCCTCTTTACAGAGGCAAGACCTGCCCGAAGGCCGGCGTTATATCTACGGTGAACAGAAGCTGCCTAGCGTGACCACTGTCCTGTCAGCCACAAAGAAAGACAAGGGTGCTCTCGATGCGTGGGTTAAGCGCGTAGGTGAGGTGGAGGCGGATCGTATTAAGAACGAAGCGGGGTTAGTTGGTACATACTTGCATGAGGTCATTGAACGCATGGTCGCCTATCGAGACCTGCCTCGGCCCACCCGTTGGGAGATGTGCAAGGGGTATGAGCTTGGCTACAAGATCATCAACACCTACTTCCACAATGTAAATGAAATCTGGGGGTCAGAAGTCTCACTGTATTATCCTGAGAAGTATGCCGGCACGACTGACCTTGTTGGAGTGTATCGAGACAAGCCTGCCATCATCGATTTCAAGCAGAGTAATAAGCCTAAGCGTAGGGAGTGGATCGAAGATTATTTCTGTCAGCTTGCGGCGTATGCCCTAGCGCACGACATCATTCATGGCACTAACATAGACAATGCTGTGATCTTAATGGCCGTCCGGTCAGACGGCTCGACTGCCGAGTTCTCGACAGCAGGCCGAGAGTTTCAAGGCTACAAGGATATGTGGATGCGTCGAGTTGACGACTACCACTCAAACCATGTCCATCGGGAATAGCCTAGCCATCATCTCACTACTTTCGCTTGGCCCTTGGGCCACGGCGCTAGGTGGAGGAGCCGCGTCAGGTGTCGCTGCTAGGTTAGTCGGATCGCTCACAGAGAACTTTGTAGGTACTGCAGCAGGTTGTCTTCGTGGGATTTTGCGAAGCATTTCACTTGATACCGAGGCTTGGGGCGGTATCACCACTTCCTCTTCAACCACGGGGTCTTCAGTTTCAGGCGTGCCGCCATAGCCTGTACCACCACCAAGGATTAACCTGCTCAAAGTGCTTGTAGGCGTGTTAATCACACCCTCAGTAGCGTTGCGGACTCTGCTGACTCCATAAGACTTAACCGCTCCATTAACGAAGAACCACTCACCCGCTGCTCTTCCGACATTACTGCTACCTAATGATCGGAAAATTCTACCAAGAATAGAGCCTATTGCTGCGCCGCTATTGGATGCATTCCTCGCTGTTCGATTTATTCTAGCGGTAGTGTCTGCCAAGTTGTTCATTAATGTCATTTCGCTCGGAGAAAAAAGTTGAGTCAACAACGCAGGATTTCTATTAGTCGCTGTCCTCCATTCTCTAGCAAAAGTATTTGCTGACTTACCTGTAGCCATAGAGATGATCCCGTCAGAGATCATCATAAACGCTTCTTGCCTGAGCATGTTCCACTCTACTTCAGGGAGTTCGGCTTTTAAAGTTTTAAGGGTCCGAAGAGCATCGGGTTTACTTATCAAACCACTAAAAGACGAGCCTAGTATTTCTTTAGCCACTGCTTGGGGAGCAACAGTTAATACACGAGGGCCATCCTTTATTTCTTTCTTAGTAAGCCTGTTAAGGATGCCTCCTTTACTCTGCCAAAGGTCCTTAAATTGACTGTAGTTAACTATGGCTTTTGACCAAAGCGCTACAGCCTCATTGCTGCCATAAAGCAGATTCTGCTCCGCCATATCATAGAGTTTCTGGTCAAGCATTTTAACTGCTCTTGACGCTGCTGCTCCCTCAGACCCTTGATTCCTTGCCTGATTGGTTAACTGCGTCCTAATCGCCTGTACCTCGTCAAGAGATTGGCCTAGATTAAACGCCTCACTTAGATCGTCAATAATACTCAATGTAGTAGGAGCAGACCTTCGGTTGAAATCACGACCTACAGTCTCTAGTATCTCTTCACCAAAACTCGACGCGGTTCTTGGATCAAGGTAAGCTGCCCCGCCATTTCTCGCTGCTGTATACATATTATCAGCGTTTTCTTGAGCGGCTTTCCGTAATCTTACCAATGCCGCTTGCGCTTCTTGGCCGCCTTGAGTACGTGCTACAGTTGGTCCTCCACGGGCAATGATGCTTTGAGTTTCCGCAATGTTAGCTTTTATGGCGGATTGTTGGCCGTCAAACTGCGCCCTAATGATGTCCTTGGCCTTGTCTCCATACACACCTTTGGAGGCTAAGTCCTCTAGTAGCTGCTGTTCAAGATCCCCTGTTATTTGCCCCGTGGTCAACTTTACAGGAACAGGTAGTCCTTGCGCTGCCATTTTGGCTAAAGCTTCATCCGGTATAGCGCCTTCGCGGAGTAGTCGCTCAAGATCGCCGTACACTGACACCTGCACTTCATCTGGGTCAATGCCTACGCTTTTGAGATATGCAATGGCCTCCGGCTGAAGCTTGGCGTTTTTATCTATTACAGTAGCGGGTGCTTTGCGGAACTTGTCGAGCAGCTTTCCGCCATAGTTGGAGAATAATCGACCTGCTCCGTAAAAAATCGCGCCAAAACCTGTGCCTTCAGCCATTGGACGTAAGGAAATATTATCCTCTGCGGCCAAAGCTGAAGCAACCTCTGTCCCCGTTGCCTCTATGCCAGCCGTTGCTATTACAGGGGCTCCCATTATATTGGGTATACCTACCGCTGTAACTCCTGCTTCAATTAAGGGGTAGGCTGCCGTAACACCTGCCAACTGCGTAGCAGTTGGAATATCTAGCCCTCTAGGGTTTGGATAGAAGTTTTTATACCCAAGCATTTCGCCTTTATCGTTTTTAACAGGGACATTGGCGATCACATTGCCAAACTCATCTTTTGATGTAGTGGCATTTGGAATAATATTTACGATGCCTTCAGCAAGGCGGTCGGGATCGAGAGTGGTTCCGACCAATGTCATAAACCTAGCCTGATCCTTTGCCGAAAGATTTAACGTAGAAACGCCTATGCCTTGGCCTAAAATAGGTAAGTTTGGGTAACTCACCTTAGCACCTCTGGTCCAGTCGTATATATCACGACCAACCTCCGTGGCTACTCCGACGGCTTTACCCGTTGCGTCAACTATCCTTTCGGAAATACCTGGAGGCCGGTTGTTAGTGGCTATCGCTAAACCCCGCATTGACATGCCGTCCCAGTCTTCAGCGGCATAAGCCGCTTGATCCAAATCGGACAATAAAGCCATGTCAAAATCGAAACCTGTCCCTTCGGTGTTGTCTGCCTCAGCCATTAGCTCTCTCCCTGCTGCGCCCTTCTAGCATACGCCTGCTCGATGGTTTCACCGGGTACTGGTATGGAACCTATTGATAGGTCCGGTAGCGCAGGTATTTCATATAAACGTCTTTCTCGCCCTGAATATTCAAAATAATTATCAAGATCGCCGCGCTCTACCTGACTGTTATACCTATTCAAAATGGCTATCTGCTGATCCCGACGCGCTTCTGTCATCTTTATTAACGTGCCTGCATCTAGCGTTCTAGTCCCTGTTAAGACCTCGCGCAAAAATTCTCGCTCGGCAGGCGTATCAAGACCTCTCGCTCCTATTCCTAAAGCTATAATCTGTTTAAACACGTCCGAGCCCAACAAAGAATCAAGGTACTGGTCCTCCACTACTCTGCTGCCTGCGTCAGGGTCGTTTAAAAACTCTGATTTTATCTGATCAAACTTAGTTTTAAAGTTTGCAAAAATGCCGACATTTTCTACCTTGTCTATTTGCCGTAGGGTATCGTCTATCTTTGTTATATTGACGAGTGCGGCCTCTGCATTTTCGGCAAGCTCAAGGTCCTGCTCTCCCACCCCTTGTCCTATCGTAGATGCATAGTCTTTCCCAGAGCCTATGTTAGTTACAGCGCCGACGCTGGGCCGTGATCCGAGAGTCTTTAGTTCTCCTGCAGCGTTACGTTGCCACGTATAAACAGGGTCGAGTTCCTCCTCCGCGACTTCAGCGGCGCTTAATGTCCGCCACTGCATTGCCTCCTTGTCAAGCTTCGCTTGAGCGCCTTGCAACGCTGCCATCTTCAAGGCGCGGGCCTCTTGTGACATCTGCCCTGCGCGTGCGCCGATCTTCCCTGCTAAGGGTCCAAGTGATGTTCCGAGGCGTGCAGCAGCAGAGCCCTGCATAGGTCGGCCATCAGGCCCTGTGTTCCCTGCGTACTGGAAAGCGGCCTGCCCTATGTCAAAAAGCATCTGTGCTTGAGCGTCTTTGGGATCGCTGCCTAGAATGTCTTGGTACATAGGTAAAAGATCGTTGTAATTATCTTGGAGAGTTCCAGATCCTCCTTGCTGTGCTTGAAGGAAAGCCAATAAAGTATCTCGCCTTCCGTCATCCGTGCTCTCGGTAACTACGTCTTCGGTAACTACGTCTTCTACTCCGGGCAAGGAATACGGAGATAACCGCGCCTTTTCAAGGCGGTACATATCACCTTGAAGGTCTTTAGAAATTAGCCGTGGGTCGTCTGGAGGCAATACGCCACGCAGTAGATCCGCGCTTGATATTACCTCGTCGCCCTGAGCATAGTATTGTACCGCGCCGCCTTGGTTATAATTCTGCACCATGCCGCCGTCTACCATGTGGCGGACTCTTCTTTGTGCTTCTTGGACAACGTCAGACGGGTACGCCGCAAAAGCGTCATTTGCAGGAGTCACGCCCATCGCGCCGGACCCTTGATTAAAATTTTGGACTGGCCCGCCTCTGTACATACCAGGCATTACGGTCTCGTCAACACTGATTGACTCGATGCCCATTGGCGGTGGAGCCATACCCTGCGGAGGCATAGGCGGCATTCCTTGTGGAGGAATTCCCATCGGCATAGGTGGAGCCATCGGCATAGGAGGCGCAGCTTCTTGTTGCGCCAGAACCGACTGCAGTAAGGTTAAAACACCGTCAGGTGTTTCTTCTGCTTCGCGCATACCTACTAAATCAGCAAGCTCTTCGCGCCGAGCATCGACGGAGCGCATGTCACCGCGAAGGTTGTTCATCAGAATCTCAGGTGAATCTGGCGTGCGGCCCATTAGCTTTGCTGTGTCAGCCTCGTCGCCTCCCTTGTTGTTTTCCAAGTCCTCCGCGTCAATCTCACTGATAAGCTCTTCTAGCTCATCCATGAAACCTGACATAATGCCGACGTTCTCTATCTCGTCGTCATCGACCATTTGGATCACTTCTTCTTTCATTTTATCCACCTTAGAATAACCCCGCTTTGGCCGCGCCTGCTGCCGTGCTTAACGCACCTACGCCCAAGCCAACCGCCGACTGTAGAGGACTGGCGCTAGGAGCACTTTGAGAAGTGAGCGCCATCTGTGTAGTAGGGGCTCCTCTGTATATGTCAGAAACAAAGCCAAGTTGCTGGTAAGGAGCCATCGCTTCTTGAAGCTGATTTGTGCGGATCGCATCCAGTTGAGTTTGCTCAACCTGCCGCTCTAATCCACCTAGACCGGAGAGCAGACCTGCGTCCGCTGCGCCAAGCTGCTGTGTAGTTTGGCCTAGTGAGCCGTACTGCGTGCCGAGATTACCCATCTGTCCGCCCAACGCACCAAGCGCCTGACCTTTACTGATGTCTACGCCGGCCTGCTGTGCAGTCAGTCCGCCAATCCCTTGTCCGAGAGTGCCGAACTGCATACCCGCCTGCCCTAGCGCCTGCCCAGCGGCCAGTTGCCGGCCCTGTTGTTGCTCGAAGCCTTGCATCGATGCGGCTTGGGATTGCTGATAGTTATTGGCGTAATCCTGCATGATCTTTTGCTGCATCAAGTCTTGGACGCCACGGTCGAACTCTGCACGCTGGACACCTTCTCGTGTGCCGCCGAACGCGCCTGCGCTTACCGCTTGTGCGGCGTTGCCTTGGCGCTGCATATCCGCCTGACGCTGCATCTCACCGAGAGCGTTTTTTGTGACGTTTTCTTGATAGGGGTTCATATAGGAGGCAGATTGATTCGGGTTATAAGCCTGCGCCGAACCTAGAATCCCTCCGATGCCTTGTCCTATGACAGGTACAGCTCGGCCTAGCATGTCTTGAGCCGCTTGGTACTGCCCTGTTGTGTCCACTGCGCCTGCTGCCAAAGCGCCACGCTGCGTAAGGTCCATGCCTTGGCTGACGCCTTGAGCGCCCGCCTGAATATAAGGCTCAAACGACCCTACGCCCTGCTTGGCAAAGTCTATCGCCTGCAGCTCCGTGCCGGAAAGACCTGCCGCTTCTACAAAGGGTAGGCCCATTGGCGTGTTGTAGAGGTTTCGGGCCGCATCCATAAGCCCTAAACGTCGAGCTTCAATCTCTGGCGCTTCACGAGCTATAGTGCTGCTGTAAGTGGTATCGACCATTATGCTGTCCCTTCCAATTTCTTCATCAGCGCATACATCTTCTTAGCGCCCTTGCGCCGTGATCCGTTGCCCATGTTCCTCACCGCTTTGGCCGTGAAGACGAACTCACCGTCACTTAGCATTGCCGGAACGTCATCGCTTGTGCCTGTACCGGGACCATCAATAGGGCCATTCATGCGTGGAAATTCTTGAGCCACGCCAGACGGGCCACTGCCTTGAGCGGCGTTATAAGTCGGAGGCACGTAAGGGGCCGGAGTGTAAGTTGTGTAACCAGACGAGCCCATCGGCTTGACCCCGCCGAAGTTTAAGGCATAGCGTTCTGGGTATTGGTCCAAGAGCCGCTGACCGGGAGCATCCATAAAACCTCCAAAGCCATCAGGCATCTCTGACTCAGGCGTGTCGAAACCACCTGCAAGGCCCATGACTCCAACGCCTGCAGCGGCGAGAGGCAGATACCGGCGACCAAGATTAGTAGCAGCACTTGCTGCTGTTGCTTTTGCTACTTCTAATTGAGCCGCTGTGGCATTCATTGGATCAATGCCACTATCCTTTAGAACATCAATAACGCTAGGTCCTTTGCCGGGCAAGAACGCTTCTTTTAAACTTGTTCCTCTTTCCGCCAACGTGCGATCAGGTGTAAAAGTCTCTTTTATGCTTTCAAAGAAACCCGGCGCTTCAGTTGGAAGATTTCCCGCTGCCAAGGTTTCCGGATTGACACTTGCTGTATTTGTAAAATTCAGGGGGGCCTTAAACTGAGTGGGCATAACAGTTTCAATGCCCCCTGCCGTGGCGTTAGAGCGCAAAATATCTCCAACGGGGTTAACCGGAGGAGCAGCGCCGGTCAGTGCGCTCGTGTCTACAGCCGAAGGCATGAGATTTTGTCTTGTAATATCCCCTGCAGAGGGTGCAGCTAGGCCGGGAGAAGCAGGAGTAGGAACCAGCATTTCTGGAGCAGTGGCTAAAGTACTTGT
>TARA_B110000046_G_scaffold8537_1_pt1 | contig 12666 bp, 7 predicted proteins | sample TARA_B110000046 | Tara Oceans TARA_B110000046 (sample SAMEA4397157) | marine metagenome | biome: Polar Biome; feature: [DCM] deep chlorophyll maximum layer (ENVO:01000326); material: water (ENVO:00002006), including particulate matter (ENVO:01000060) such as... | depth 40 m
CTCCAACTTCTGGACTATAATATTCACCCGTAAAAGCTTCTAAATTAGTTGTGGAATAGTAGGCTTCCACTTTTTCTGTTTGCCAAACTTCAAATATTTCGTTAACAACTACTGGAGCTCCTGTTTCTTTATCGAAGGTACAGTTAAACATGGGCCTATCCTTACGAAAAAAATCATTCTCTGAAGAAGGAATAAGTTGATACTCCTGCTCATCCCATAATTGAGTAATCGTCAATGTATCATTCTTTAGCTTACTTTGTAAACGAAGATGTGGCTGATCTTTTACTGCGAAGAGTCCTGTGTACTTTTGTAATTGTTGGGTAGTAAGTTTTGTTGTATTTGTAGAGCGTTCAACTTCCTTAGCTTTTTGCTTTGATTCTTCTTTAGGAATCATTAAATCTAATAACCCAAAAAATTTAGGCCCATTCAGAAAATCAGGTGTATTTGCTAACACCACTAAAGTCTTTTTTAAGGATGGCAAGCGCCAAAGTACCGTTCGAAAACCACCCCATGACCCTGTATGTTGTACCACACGCTGCCCTTTATTTTCTTGAATGAATAAACCTCCTGCGTACTCTATGGGGTCTCCATTATTTAAAATACCTCTTTCGTGTTGTCGGTCATATAAAGCTTGTCCGCCTAATTCTTTATCATAGAAATTATTGTCCCATAATAAGAGATCTTCAAACGTCGTGTAAACCTGACCATCTCCACCTAGTGCAATATTATAAAAATGCTTTTTTTGATATGTACTGTCGGTAAGAGGGGTATAACCTGTAGCACTATTTTTAACAATGCGATTTGGGTTTTCTAAAATAAAGGTGTTGGTCATGCCCAAGGGGTCAAAAATATGCTTTTGGGCGAACTTACCAATGGATTCTCCACTTGTTCGTCTCACAATAATCGCCAACAACAAATAGCCTCCATTATTGTACATAAATTGTTGACCAGGTGGAAAACTGCGCTCTTTCTGTCGAATCATTATATCGAGTCCCATTTCTTCGGTAAAAATATTTTCAAAAGGAGTCCCTGCATACCCCATAATTTCTGCATAATCTCTCAATCCACTGGTATGGTTTAACAAATGTCGAATGGTCACTTCTTCGTCCTGAAAGACTGGCATTTCGGGCAGGTGCTTTTGAATGGGGTCATCAATAGCCAATTTTCCTTGCTGCTCCAATAAAAAAATACAAGTGGCGGTAAATTGCTTGGCAACAGAACCCACATCAAAAACGGTCTTTGACGTTATCGGAATATCATGATCCAAATTGGCTAAACCATATGCTTTTTGGAACTCGATCTTGCCATCTTTAAAAACACCAACTATAGCACCTGGACGGCTTCCTACCTCTTCAAAAAGATTGGTTATTTCTTTTTCTATTTGAGCAAAAGTCATGCTAATTGTTAGACTGAAAAGCAGGGTTGATATTAGTTTTTTCATTGTGTTAATTTTATAGTATTGCTTCAGTAGTCAGAATATTTATTTTCATCAAGTTTTTATTCGCACGTGATATTTATTCAATAGAGTCTAAGGCTGATAAATCTTTTAATAATCTATCTGAACCCAATGCCTTTATGGTTTTGTTATATATAGCTGATGTATCTTTCTTATTCAAAATGAGGTTTGCAGCAATAAGGCCATAAGTTAGTGAGCCTTTAGCACCAATACCAGACATACCACCTGCAAGCACAAAATTTGGATCAATCGCGGAATCATGTAAAACATTTGTTACATAAGGTGTTTCTGTCTTCGTGAGAGAATAGACACAAGAATATCCACTATAAAACACCAAGTCATTCTCGGTAATGGGTAAATTAAGCGAGCTTAAATAATTTATGGTGTTTTCTTTACTCCATTCAATTTCTTGCGTGCTTAATTCTTTTTGCCAAACCGAGTTCAGGTCTTTAATGTCAGTTCTCAAAAAATGCCCTCCAACTTTTATAATTGGCATCCCTTCTTTGTCATACTTTTCTATCATTGAATAAAATATCTCTGAATCCATATAAGCTACAGGATAGAATTCACGAAAGCGATTTTTTTCTTCTACTATCAATCTTTCATAGGTATCTCTTTTGATTTTAAAGAAAGCCAGAAATAAACGTTTGGGGTTTATCAACGATTCAAAATATGGTGCTATATCTCTTACCAAACTTCCGTTAAAAGGACCAGCCGCAGCAACAACTTTTTTACTGAATAATTTTTCAGTTTCTCCAGTTTTGGAATTCGTAATTTCAATTTCATAAATTCCTTCTACTTTTTTTAAAACGGTAACCTTTTCATTGTAACGGATTCTGTTTCCTTTTTTTCTGATGCCTTCATGTAGTTTTGAAATCAAGACCTTGGGGTTTAGCGTTCCAGAATGCTTCTTATACTCTCTTATAACCATTGACGAATCAGGAATACTCATCCCGAAAATTTCAAATGCTTTTTTAGAACTTGGTGCATATTCGTATTTGTCGGTTTGGCCATAAAGGAGTTTTTCCACTTCTTTTCGTTGAGCCTTCTCATAGATATAAGTAACAGGAGAAGTAGTGTATATATCTTCCATTTGGTGTTTTTGAGGCTTTGTATTTCTATTCAAGTAATCAACCAAACCTTGTGTCTCGCGAACTGAAGTTTGTTGTAGATATGAAAACACATCATTTTTTGGACCCAAACTTCTTGAAATACGAGCTTCCCCAAAACTTGAACCAAACGTATAAACTGAATCTTGTTGTTCAATCAATAAAACTTCTTCCCCATATTTAGACAATTCCCAGGCAGTTGAACTACCAATAAGACCCCCTCCAATGACAATAGTTTTTTCTACTTGTTTAGGTTTCTGGCATGCCATAATACAAATAGCAAAGACGAATAATAGGAATATGTTTTTCATAACTACAGGTTAATGCTTTTTGTCATTTCTAATTACTTTACCTTCTTTCATTACAAAATGGACTGTATTTATTGACTCTATGTCGTTAAGAGGATTACTTTTAACTGCAATTATGTCGGCATAGTAATTAGCTTCAAGGATCCCTCTTTCTTTATCAATACCTAAAAGTTCAGCCGCTTTAATTGTCATTGTCTGCAAAATATAGTAAGCTGGTATTTCAGCTGATTTCCAGGTTTCTAAAACTTTAAGACTTGATTCTACTCGATTTAATTCTGGGAGGTTAACAATAATATCTGTTCCAAAAGCCATTGGCGTTCCAACTTTATATGCCCTCTTGAGTCTATCAACAAGGTTATTATTTAATATTTTAGCTGAAATAGAGTCCATCCCATAGGCATACCAATTATCAAAGGAAAAGTCTGTTCCTATTAAAAATATTTGGTTGTCTTTCATTAATTTTAATTGTTCATCAGTCAAGTCAAATCCGTGTTCTACGCCAGCTGCACCAGCTGAAATTACATTTGTTGCTGCTAATCCTCCAACCGTGTGAACAGTAACTTTTGCGGCGTATTTTTTAGCCTCGTCAACAGCCGCTTTAATATCTTCTTCATCATAAATTCCATTATCACCTGTTACCAATTTAATCGCAGTTGCACCATTATAAATATTCTTTCTTATAGCTTTCTTTATTTCATTAGGAGTATCTGCATCTAGATATTCAAAATCCCAAGAATGTGCATGTTCTGGGTTTACACCCTTAGACTGCCCACCATAGGAAGCAATTATTTTACCCGCATATATAATAGTGGGACCTTGTATCCAACCCCTATTAATTGCTTTGATAATATCAGCGGTGGCGTAGTTGGCATCATTACCAATTTCTTTAATTGTTGTAAAACCATTGTTTAGAAACTGTTTGGCAACGACCGTACCTCTTATTGCACGCAGAGATGTGCTTTCGTTTGCATACATCTGTTCTATTTGAATGTTTCTATGAGGAAGGTTATCAGTTATATGAACATGACAGTCCATTAATCCTGGTAAAACCCACGAATTAGATAGGTCAATTATTCTATCAGTATCACTAAATTTTGGATTAATTCCAATTTCTTTAATTTTTCCATCTTGAATAACTATGATTTGGTTCTCTAACATTTTTCCATTTCGAGCATCGAAGAAATGACCCGCCTTAATCACAGTATTTTGTGCATTAACAGTTAAAGAAGTTAAAAGAAAGACTAAAAGAAATAATATTTTATTGTCCATAATAATTACGCTTTTTAAAGTTTAAAACCTGAATTCAGGGGTGTCAATTATGTTTTTCCATCTGCCACCAAGGTTTTGTTATTGGTTCTTTTACAGGATAGACTTTATCCAGCGTTTCCCCATCATAAAGCACTCCGTTTTTCATGACATACTTTATTGAAATAGAGTTTTTTATATCCACTAAAGGGTCTTTATCTAAAATTATTAAATCTGCCAACTTACCTTTCTCAATGCTACCTAGATCAGCTGTCAATCCTAATGCTTTAGCTCCGTTTATGGTAGCTGCTTTTAAGATATTATGAGGCGACATACCTCCTGAGGCAAGCAACCACATTTCCCAATGATTTTGTAAACCTTGCATTTCACCATGTCCACCTAATGCAATATTCCCACCAGCGGTCATTATTTTATTAGCTCCTTTTGCCACATCTGCCACATGGTAATCTTCTTCCCTGAAATATAGTAATCGAGTTGCCGTGTTATCATATAAGGCATCTTTTGGAAAAAAGCGTCGCAGTTTTTGATTTTCGAAAGGATTTTCTTTGGCAAAATATTGATAGATAGGCAATGGTCCACCAAAACTAACCAGTAAAGTAGGCGTGTATTGTATATTTGATTGAGCAAAAAGCTGAACTACATCTTTGTAAATATGTGCATTGGGCAAAGAATGTTCATTACTGGTAAAGCCGTCCAACACGTGGGTAATATCCTGCTTCGTATCTGCACCACCTTCCGCGATAGGCATCAGTTGCAATTCTTTAGAAGCTTGTATCATCCAATGTCGCTGATGACGATTACCAATGAGATAGGATTTGATATAATTGGTTTGATAGCGATTCTTATAAATCTCCAATCTGGATTTTATTTTTTCATAGGAGTTCAATCTGTCAAAGAAAAATAGCCCCGGCCCTGTGGAGTAAATTCTTGGTCCATCTACCAAACCAGCCTCCACTAGATCAGAATAAATAAATATATCTGGAGCAGCTTGTGGGTCTCTAACAGTTGTGGTTCCAAAAGCCAAATTGGAATACATAGCAGGTGAAATTGGTGCTATTACCCCAGGCGTTATTTTAAGATGAGCGTGGACATCAATAATACCCGGCATAATAATTTTGCCCGACAGATCTATTATTTCTGCATCCATAGGAATCGTAACCGTTCCTAAAGCACCAACGCCTACTATGCGATTGTTTTCAATTACAATTTCCGATTTTTGAATAATTTCATCGCCTTTCATACTAATACAAGTCGCTCCTTTTAAAACAACTGTTCCTTTCGGTTTGATACGTGGAAAGGTTAAATTGATATTTTCTTTTTGATGTAGCGTATCTAATTTTCGATGGATAGTTGCACCAGTTGTCCAAAGAGCTGTCAACCCATCACTTGACCAGGAATAAGTTTCTGGACGGTCTACTGTTAATAGTTGCCCATCTGCAATGGGGTTAAATGAGAGCGGTGTTTTTAGATCGATGAAGGGCGAATCTGTAGATAAATTAACCTGATGAAGTGTACCTGCATTAGTTAGAAAAAGCAGCTTAGACCCGCCTATATTGACTTTCATTTCCTTGGCATGAATGGGGCTCTTAGCAATAATTTTTCTGGGACTTCCTAATTGCTGGTACATCACTCCCAAAAATCCAGAAGTAGCTAAAATCCCTTTACCATCTCCAGCATATTGTGGATATAGAAACCCACCGGTTAGGCCAAAGTTGCTTACCGCTCCATTGCTCAAATTGATTTCAATAAATTCTGCCTCATTGGGAAATGGAATGAATTGGGTTTTACGTTTGATGCCTTCGGAAGTACGATATGCCACAAGACGGCGATTGTCTTTACTTAAAGCAGGTGTTGCATAAAAGGCAGATTTTTTGGTAATCTTTTGAGTCGATTTCGATTCAATGGTATATTTCCAAAGGTGTCCACCTGACTTGTTCCAAGTGCTGTAAACTAAGAAGGAACCATCGAATGACCAAGTTGGATAGCTTGCCCAATCATTTCTATTGGTTATTGGAATGGGCTCGTCTTGAAGGTTGTTCTTGATATATATTTGACCCATTGCTGAAAACGCTAGTGCTCCATTTATAGCAAGCGCAGGCTCTTGCACAAACCTTGACTTCACCTGACCTTCGTCAACTCCGTGTTCATAGTGTAGAGGTTCGGGCACCTCCATTTCTATCTTTACCTTAAAAGGTACAATGATATCTTCTCCATTAACTAAATTGATTCGATGAATCTTTCCACCATAGGCTGCTATGATGGACATGCCATCAGGAGTAAAAGTATAATTGGGCAATACATCACGAGTTGCCCGTGCCTCTAGTTCGTTAGCGACAAATGGAAAGACCAACCATTTTTCTTTACTGCTTTCTAAATTGCGTAAGCGCAAACCTGTTTTACCTTCACTCATTGCTCCATATGCAAGCCATTTTCCATCTTTAGAAACAAGGGGTTTCATAGCATTTCCTTTATCTATGAGTACCTTTTCGGTGAGTTTTGTTTTATTGTTATAAAATTTGATTTCACTGGTAGCACCTTTTCTAACTCCATAAGCGCGAGGAGTGATGGAAGAAAAATAGAAACCTAAATTTTTAGGATGTACTGCTCCCATATAAGGGCCTGGGGCAGGGGATGAAATGAGTCTAGCTGCTATACCATTGGTATTTCCAACTAATAACGTTTTATGCTTTGTGGATATATCAAAATGATAAAGATTAGCCGTTCGTTGAAAGCCGTCTGTAATAACCGTAACTAATATTGCTCTACCATCCCAACTCCATTCGGGAGAAACCAATAATTCCTGATTGTACTCTGTTATTTGGCGAGTATTCTTACCATCGAAATCCGCGATCCAAACATTATCTGCACCACTTTCATCACTAATAAAAACGATGTTTTTACCATCTGGCGAAAAACGGGGTTGGGATTGAAAAGCATTTCCGGCAATCAATGGTTCAGCAGTTCCTCCTTGGATTGGAAGATTATAAATATCACCTAACAATTCAAAATTAATGGTATTTCCATTTGGAGAAACATCTAATGCCATCCATGTTCCTTCATCAGTTTCGAAGGAGATTATTTTTTGTTGAGCGGCTAAAGTTTCTATACTTAAATAGATAAAGATTGTGACTAGGAGCAAATGAAAATTATAAGTGTATTCTTTCATCTTTTTGATTTAAAGTTTTAACAGACTTAACTTATTTATATTTTCTCTTCATCCATTTGCCTGGTAATTGACCAGTCAATTTTTCTTGATCTAAAACAATTATACCATTAACCAAGACATACTTAATTCCACTTGGAAAATGATGTGGGTCAGTATAGGTCGAATTATCTTTGATGGTGTCCATATCAAAAATAACGACGTCGGCAAAAGCTCCCTCTTGAATACGGCCACGGTCTTTCAACCCTATTTTTTCTGCGGGTAAATAGGTCATTTTGTGTATGGCATTCTCTAAGGTGATGATTTTTTTATCGCGAACAAAATGTCCAAGTACTTTCGGGAAAGCACCATAACAGCGTGGGTGCGGGTGTCCTTCTCCAAAGTTGAGCAAATCACCGTCGGAATCAATCATGGTATTGGGATGTTGGAGAAAATGCTCAATATCTTGTTCTGACATTGCATGGAAAACACCAATAAATCCACCTTGCAATTCCAAATCAAGTAGTATATCAATACCTGTTTCTAAGGTCAGGGGTAATCCTAAATGTTCAGCATAATCAGCCAGTGTTTTACCAGTAAAAGCAGGGTTCTGTTTGAAATTCCTGAATTGTATCTTAGTTAGATCTTCTCCACCGGCATCCCTTTTGAATAGTTCTGCCATTTCTTGTTTTATCCTTAAGGAAGTCGTTTTATCTGCTAAGCGTTTTCGCAACCCTTCCTGCCCTCCTTCCATTGCCCATTGAGGTATTAGAATAGAACTTATAGTACTAAATGCAGTATAGGGATATATATCATGGCTAACATCAATACCTGCTTGTCGAGCAGAGTCAATCAATTTTAATGCTTCTTTAGCCCATCCCCATTGGTTTTGTCCAGTCGCTTTCAAATGGTTGATCTGGACAGAAATTTTCGCCTTTTTTCCAATGCTTATGCTTTCTCGAATAGATTTTAATAAACCACTTCCTTCATTACGCATATGGGTGAAATACACCCCGTTGTATAGAGCCGAAATCTTCGCCAATTCGACAATTTCGTCTTCGTCAGCATAATTACCCGGGACATATTCTAATCCAGTAGACAAACCCAAGGCTCCTTGTTTCATGGTAGCATTCATGAAATATTTCATACTATCCATTTCGGTTTTGGAAGGTGCTTTATTTTCTAGTCCCATTACTTGTTTTCGTATCCAAGAATGACCTGCAAAATAGCCCACATTGGGAGCCATTTTAAGAGTATCTGCATAAACGTCCAATGGAAAAGCTTGGTCACCACTATGCAAACTTGCCATCAAAGTGGTAGCACCCTGGCGAATAAAATTTTCAGCACTTGGATAGTCTTGAATATTGACAGTTACATTGGTATGCATATCAATAAATCCAGGACTCACAATCAACCCACCTGCATCAATGAGTTTGATTGCCTGAGCAGCATCTATATTTTCTTTTGAAATTTCCACAATTTTATCTTTCTTAATAGCAATTGTAGCGAGGTAGGCTGGTGAACCAGTTCCATCTACGACCATTCCGTTTTGGATGATCAGATCGTAAGGGATCGATGTTTTTTACAGCCAGAAATTATTAACAATCCAAATAATAGAATGAAAGTGGTACTTAGTTTAAAGTTGTTCATCTGTTAATATATTTTTATTAAAAAATCTATTATTTTTTGAGTACCATCTTTAAGTGGATCAACACATGGAAGGCCAATTTTTTTAGAAAGATCATCAAGGTATTTTTTACGTTCTTCAGGGTTAAGTTGAGATGTGTTCACACTTACTCCAACACATTTTATTGCTCCGTTTGTCAGTTTTCCAATCTGTATTGTTCGCTCTATTACCTCTTGTATAGTAGGTAAAACGAAATGTTCCCATCCCTCCATATGCTTTCTGTTAGCTTCGTGACAAACAACAAAAGCATCCGGTTGGGAACCAACTAATAGACCCATGCTGACGGCTGCATAACCAGGATGAAAAACACCCCCTTGACCTTCAATAATATCCCAATGATCAGCGTCATTATCAGGTGATAAAAGTTCGGCTGCACCTGAAACAAAATCTGTCACTACGGCATCAACAGGAATTCCCTTTCCTGCTATCATAATGCCTGTTTGGCCACTTGCAATAAAATCAACATTCATTCCTATTCCTTTCATGTCTTTTTCTAATGCCAATGCAGTATACTTTTTTCCTACTGCACAATCAGTCCCTACTGTTAGCAGTCTAAGTCCTGCACGTTTATTTCCATTGCCAACAGGGATGTTTTCTGGTGGAATGCGAATATCAACCAAACGTGCTCCAGATCTTTTAGCTGCTTCTCTAAGGCGAGGCACATCTTTTAAATGGGTATGTACACCTGCAACAATATCAATTCCTTTTAACAAAGCTTCTTCTAAGGTATCTAACCAAGCACCAGGAATCCCACCACCGACAGAAGCAGTTCCAATAATTAACGACCCTACATTTGCCTCAGCAGCCTCTTTGATAGTCATGGATGGTAACCCAAGATTAATAGTACCTCCTTTAAGGCACATTTGTCCTTTACAAAGCGAAGGTCGCCATTCTGATATTCCAAAACCTGTTTTGGCAAAACCATCTCTAGTTTCTTCTCCTAAAAATATTAAATAAGGCGTTTTAAATTTAATTGTTTTCATATGTTCCATTTTCTTTAATGGTAATAGATGTTTTTATTAAATATAGCCACTCATTTTAAACTCTTAAATTGTAACTTTACTTTTCTGGTCTAAGTCACTTTCATTAAAAAAAGCTCCATGACCAATAGCATCTGGTAAATTTAGCAAGCCTCCAATCTTATCATCAAAAATCATCCCTCCAATCACAGGATCAGTCTTAAAGTGATAGCAAGAATCTAAATCAATAAAACTAATATTAGGTCGCGCCATTGCCAAATGTGCAGCGGCTGACAAACCTAATCTGCTTTCTGCAAAACAACCTATCATGCATTTCATTCCTGCAGCTTCTGCAATAGCATTAATTTTAAGTCCTGTATGAATACCTCCTGCTTTTCCAAGCTTAATATTAAGATAATCGACAGCTTCCATTTTTACTAGTTTCAAAGCATCTCTGTGATCAAACACACTTTCATCTGCACAGATTGGTAAATTTACTTTAGTTCTTAAACGAGCAAGACCTTCATGATTCCAAGCTTCAATAGGTTGCTCTGCATATTGTAAATTAAGATCTGCCATCTCATGTATATTGGCAAATGCTGTAGGGTAATCCCAACCTTGGTTACTATCCATTTTTAGAGACATATCTAGTCCTACAAGTTCTCTTACGGCTCTTACATGAGGTACGTCTTCTAAACCTGGGCGTCCTACTTTTAATTTAATAGCATTGAATCCAGCTTCCATAATACTTTTTGCCTGAGCTAGCGTTTCTGCAACAGTATCCTTAATACCAATGGTAAGATCTGTTCTAAGTTCCCTAAGCTCTCCTCCCAGAAATTGGTACAAAGGCATATTGGCAGCTTTGGCAGCAATATCATATAGAGCCATGTCAAAAGCCGAACGAACTGATGAGTCGCCAACAGTAACGCTGTTGATGTCCTGCATTCTTGATTCTATAGCAAGGGCATCTTTGCTTTTGATTATTCTAGCAATAGTTTGTGCAATAGCATAGTTAGTGTCTTGGCTATCACCTGTGATCACTGCACAAGGGCTAGATTCTCCCCATCCAACTATACCTGTGTCAGTAGTAATCTTTATAGCTAAATTTTCAGCGCTATCTGACCCTCCTAAGAGTATCTTAATAGGTATTTTAATCTCCACATTCAATTTAAATATTTCAATTTTCAAAATTTTTATATTCATCACGTATTTATTATTACTGAGTAAAATATTTTAATTTAAGGGTAGCGTAAATAATTCTCTCCTACGTTCTTAATATATTAGCTACATGACCTTTAGACTCAACTTGAAGAGGTTTTAGAAGATGTCTTACTATTAATTGAGCACCAAGTGTCGTTAAACCTATACAGCAGAGCCAAAAAGTGTCAAAATCTTATAAAAGTTCATTTTGATTTTAATAAAGTATAATAGTTAATTAAAATAAATATAAAATAATATTCTTTTATATTTATTATTTATAAAAAACAAATCGATATTTTACATTAAAGAAAGCAATTTATGCTTTTTTACAGATCACTTTATTTGTTTTGAAGGAAAATATGCTGAGAGAGGTGAACTGATTTATATGGTTTTTTGAGTTTTAGTTAGGTACAATCGTAGTCTGTTTTACTTGTCTTAACACCACTACACTGCTATGTACCCTTACCATTGACAATAGACTGATTTTATGTAAAAACTTATTATAAGCATCAATATCCTTAATAAGAACTTTCATTTGATAATCAACAACTCCTGCAAAATGATAACATTCAAGTACTTCAGGCATTAAATCCACCCGATACTCAAACTCTTTAATGTTTTTATCAGTATAGTTAGACATACTAATATTACAAAACACAATTTGTCCTTTATCTACTTTTTTTGGGTCGATCAATGCTGTATACCCTTTGATTATTTTCTCTTTTTCTAATCGTTTAATTCTTTCAAATACAGGTGAAGTTGTTAGGTTTAGTTTATTCGCTATTTCAATAATAGTAGCCTTTCCGTTAGACTGCAGGAGTTGAATAATTTGTTTATCAACGTTATCCATAATGTTTTATTTTATTTCCGAAAATTGAATATTCTCAATACGATATTTTTCCCAGCCTTGAAAATCATAATGCCACCATTCATGTTCATAAACTATAAAATTATTTTCTTCCATTTTACTTTTAAGTAAATCTCTAACTTTACGTTGTTCTTCTGTTCCTCCCTTATAATTAATACCAGAGCGTTCGCTCATTTCATCGTATTGTCCGGTCATTTGAATTTCTTTGCCAGATTCAATTTCATATATACTTAAATCGATTGCACAACCTCTATTATGCCTTGAACCTTCTTTTGGGTTTGCTACAAATATTTTGTTTTCAAGAGATGTTATATCCCAAAATAATTTAGTGACACTCCAAGGTCTATATCCATCAAAAATAAGTAAACCATATCCTAACGGCTTTAATTCATTGTTTATTTTTACTAAAGCTTCGGCGGCTGGTCTTTGCAAAAATGCTCTCGCTTCCCTGTAAACTGGTCGTCCTACAAGATTATTGTTTGTCGCATATCTAATGTCCAAATGAATAGTTGAATCTAATTTTACCAACTCTACTAAATCAGATGTTTTAAAACCCCCTTTTTCATAAGGTGGTTTGGATGCACAATTAGATATTAACAAAAGACATATTAAAGAAAAAACATAATAGAGATAATTATATTTTTTAGAAAGAATAAAGTTGTTTTTCATTT
>TARA_B110000046_G_scaffold86026_1_pt1 | contig 12629 bp, 12 predicted proteins | sample TARA_B110000046 | Tara Oceans TARA_B110000046 (sample SAMEA4397157) | marine metagenome | biome: Polar Biome; feature: [DCM] deep chlorophyll maximum layer (ENVO:01000326); material: water (ENVO:00002006), including particulate matter (ENVO:01000060) such as... | depth 40 m
GATATATCACAACATTTACTTTAGGGTCTGGATTATTAGAGAAATTCTATAGTGGAGGACGAAGAAGATCAGTGATTTTGGCAACAGGCTACAATGAGAACCTTAAAAAAGACTATACAGTGAAGCTGATTAATATATTAAACAAAAAAAGGGGCGAATAGCCCCTTTTTTATATCTGTTAAAATTGAATATTATTTCCAACCAAAGAACGCATCGTTGCCTCCATAAGAGCCAATGCCTTCATCATTTACCATTTTTATTATTAGGGATACCAAATCAATCAAGGTAACAACACCAAATATTCCTCCACATGTTATTATGTAAAACAAAACAAGAATTGGAGAACCACCCATATAAACTCTATGAATACCAAGTCCACCGAAAACCAAACAAAGAACAAAAGCAACTAAAACTTCGTCATCAATAGTTGGAGAAAGGTTAAAAGCTGCTGCAGACATTGCTTCATTTGCTGAAAATGTATTTTTAATTTCAAGAATTGACATTTCTGATGCGTCTTCAATAAGAGCATTAACATTGTCATGGTTTAAAGTGTAATTCCCTGCAAAAGATACGGAGCAAAAAAGAAAGAATCCGACTAAAAGCGAAAATATTTTTTTCATAGGTTTTTGTTTTTTATAATTCAAGTAACAATAGTAAATTAACATCCTTTATTCCCGCAAGGTTACTTCAGCCATTTTAATAATACTCGTAATCTAAATATCCATGCAGTAAAATGATTCAATCAGTTTTATTTTCTAGATACATGGTTTTAGCATGTATAAAAAAGGGCTAATCAATTCGAAAAGCCCCTTTTTTTAAAATATAATATCAGTTCTTAAAGTGCAATAGTTAAACCTCCATTAGCTACGGAACCACCGCCAACACCAATTTCAAGATTCAATCCAACATTTTCTGTAAACATAACTCTCATACCGATAGCTGTTCTAAAGGCAGGAAATCCTCCACCTGTCCAATCAGCATCAGGTATAAAAAGAGGATCAGTTGAACTAAGGGTCCAGTCGGCAGTTCTGTAACCTATAGAGTTAGCCCAGTTCATATGAAACTTTTCAGAATCAACAAACTCCCAGCTCGTTCTAATCATAGCTCTTATAATTGTTTGTTGTATAGCATCAGTATAGCTTAAACCAGTTATACCTCCCACGTAAGTCCTGTCAGCAGTTCTTTTGGTATAGTTCAAATCAAGACCCAACGCAAATTTTGGTTTCACATAATATTGAAACCTTAGGCCAAGGTTACCCAGAACACTAACGTCAACAGTTTCACCATCAGAAACAGAACTTACTGCTCTAAAAATAATTCCTTGGTGTGGTGGAACTGCATGATATAAATCAAATTGCATACCACCCTCTTTGTTTTGCGCATCAACTGATGACGTAAAAGAAAATAGAGCACAAATCACTAGTGCTAAGGTTAATAATTGGTTTTTCATAGTTTTTTTTAAATGGTTAAGTAACAAAAATAGATTAAAATGCTTTACTCTAGTTGATTAATAGCAATCATTTTTATAATGTTCTTTGTAATAATCTAAATAACCACCAGAGGTAACATTATTCAACCAGTTTTCATTTTCTAGATACCAGTCAACCGTTTTTGTTAAACCTTCTTCAAATTGCAAGGAAGGCTTCCAACCAAGTTCTTTCTCAATTTTAGAAGCATCAATAGCGTAACGTAAATCATGTCCTGCTCGGTCAGTAACGTAAGTGATTAATTTTCCAGAATGACCTGCTTTACGGCTTAGTTTCTTATCCATCACTTTGCAAAGTAATTTTACTAAATCCATGTTAGTCCATTCGTTATGTCCTCCAATGTTATACGTTTCACCGTTTTTACCTTCGTTATAAATCAGGTCAATTGCAGAAGCGTGGTCTTCAACAAATAGCCAATCTCTAATATTTTCGCCCTTTCCGTAAATAGGTAAAGGTTTGTTATTTTTTATGTTGTTTATACAAAGCGGAAGTAATTTTTCAGGAAACTGAAAAGGACCATAGTTGTTTGAGCAATTTGAAATTACTATTGGCAAGCCATAAGTATTTTTATATGCTCTTACAAAATGATCCGAACTTGCTTTAGATGCTGAATACGGTGATTTAGGGTCATAAGAGGTATCCTCATAGAAGAAGCCAGTCTCACCTAAACTTCCATAAACCTCATCAGTAGATATGTGGTAAAAACGTTTGTTTTCAATACTGGCCCAATGTTTCTTACTTGCGTTTAGGAGGTTTACCGTCCCAAAAATATTTGCCTTAAGAAAAGCCATTGGGTCTTTTATAGATCTGTCAACATGCGATTCAGCAGCAAGATGAATTACACCATCAAATTGATGCTTTGCAAATAATTCGTCAATAAATTGTTCATTAGTGATGTCTCCCTTAATGAATTCATAATTGTCCTCAGTTTCGATGTCCTCAATATTCTCAAGGTTACCTGCGTATGTTAAAGCATCGAGATTAAATATTTTTTTGTTCGGATATTTCTTGACAAACAAACGAACAACGTGTGATCCTATAAACCCCGCTCCGCCCGTAATCAATATTTTTTCCATACTATAATCCCCAATAAATTAATGATTTAAAAGTATTGCGATATATTCCTTTTACATCTATCAATATCCCCTTTTCGTCCATTAAATTGGTGAAGAAACTTTCAGGAAGGTTGGCATATTCTTTATGGTTTACCGCAACAATTACAGCGTCGTAGGTGCCAGTAGCTTCTTGCACCAAGTCAACCATATATTCTTCCATCATTTCTTCAGATGAAGCATGAGGGTCAATTACTTCAACATTAGCAGAGAACGATTTTAATTCTTTAATAACATCAACAACTTTTGAGTTTCTAATGTCACTAACATCTTCTTTAAAGGTAGCGCCCATAACGAGTACTCTCGATCCGGCTATGTTCTTGCCTGTTTTTAATATTAGCTTAACGGTTTGCTTAGCAACATAAAAACCCATTGAGTCGTTAACATAACGACCAGAGTTAATCACTTTAGCATGGTAACCTAAACCTTCGGCCTTATGAAGCAAATAATATGGATCAACACCAATACAGTGACCACCAACAAGTCCAGGTTTAAAAGGTAAAAAATTCCATTTAGTGCCAGCTGCTTCTAAAACTTCATAGGTGTTGATTCCCATTCGGTTAAAAATTATTGAAAGCTCATTCATCAAAGAAATATTTAAATCTCTCTGCGTGTTTTCAATAATCTTGGCAGCTTCAGCTACTTTAATTGATGATGCTTTATAAACGCCAGGCTCAACAATAATTTCATATACTTTAGAAACTGTTTCAAGTGATTCTTCATCGCTACCAGAAACAACTTTTAATATTTTAGTTATCGTATGTTCTTTGTCGCCTGGATTAATTCTTTCAGGTGAGTATCCTACCTTGAAGTCATCCATAAATTTTAAACCGGATACTTTTTCAAGGATTGGTACACAATCATCCTCGGTGCAACCGGGATAAACAGTTGATTCAAAAACTACGATATCACCTTTTTTAAGTGCTTTCCCAACTGTTGTTGATGCACCCAATAAAGGTCTTAGGTCTGGCTGATTGTATTCGTCAATAGGAGTAGGGACCGCAACAATGAAAAAAGAAACATCCTGTAAATCGTCAATGCTGGCTGTAAATTCAATATCACAACCTTCAAAGTCCTTTTTTTCTAATTCTTTTGAAGGATCAATGTTCTGCTTCATTAAATCCACTCTAGGTTCATTAATGTCAAAGCCTACCACTTTAATTTTTTTAGCAAATTCCAACGCGATAGGCAATCCTACATAGCCCAAACCAATAACTCCTAGTTTGGTTTCTTTATTTAATAATTGGTTAATCATTCTTCTTAATCTTAAATACTTTATTGTTTTCTAACTTGTAATTCTCATTGCTTTCAGGGCAAGTGGCTATACCATCAGTATTGAAATTCAAACGATGACCAAATTCACTCATCCAGCCTAATTGTTTTGCAGGGTTCCCTACAACTAAAGCATATGCATGAACTTCTTTTGTTACCACAGCACCTGCTCCAATAAACGCAAATTCACCTATATCGTGTCCGCAAACTATTGTTGCGTTTGCTCCTATGCTTGCTCCTTTTCTAACAATGGTTTCAGTATACTGACCTCTTCGATTAACTCCGCTTCTTGGATTGGTTACGTTGGTAAACACCATCGATGGACCTAAAAATACGTCATCTTCGCATGTAACACCGGTATATATTGAAACGTTATTTTGAATTTTAACATTTTTACCCAAAACAACTTCTGGCGCAATAACACAGTTTTGCCCGATATTGCAATTTTCGCCAATGGTACAGTTGGACATGATATGGCTGAAATGCCAGATTTTTGTTCCTTTACTTATATTACAACCATCATCAATAATGGCGGTTTTATGTACGAAATAATCCATGTTATTTGATGTATTTATCAAACTCTTTATGCTCTTTTTTATAAAGCTCTTGCTCCGGTAATGACTTAAAATACTCGTATGTTATTTTTAATCCTTCAGCTCTATTTACTTTAGGTTCCCATTTAATAATTGATCTAGCTTTATCAATATTTGGTTGACGCTGCATTGGATCGTCAACGGGAAGTGGTTGGTATATTACTTTTTGAGTTGTACCTGTTAACTTAATGATTTCTTCAGCAAATTCACCAATTGTAATTTCATCAGGATTACCGATGTTCATTGGTTGAGTATAATCGCTATGCAATAACCTGTAAATGCCTTCAACCAAATCATCAACATAACAAAAAGATCGGGTTTGTTTACCATTACCAAAAACAGTTAAATCTTCACCTCTTAAAGCTTGACCAATAAATGCAGGTAAAACCCTGCCGTCATTAAGTCTCATTCTTGGCCCGTAAGTGTTAAAAATTCTAATAATCCGTGTTTCCAATCCATGATATGTATGATAAGCCATGGTCATTGCTTCTTGAAACCTTTTGGCTTCGTCATAAACACCTCTTGGTCCAACGGGGTTCACATTACCCCAGTACTCTTCAGTTTGAGGGTGTACGGTAGGGTCTCCATAAACTTCAGAGGTAGAAGCTATAAGCATCCTTGCATTTTTAGCTTTGGCTAGGCCTAATAAATTATGTGTTCCTAATGACCCAACCTTCAAGGTTTGAATCGGTATTTTTAAATAATCAATTGGGCTCGCAGGTGATGCAAAATGAAGTATGTAATCTAGTTCATCGGCTACATGCACATAATTACTTACATCGTGGTTACAGAACTCAAATTGTTCTAAAGGAAACAGATGTTCAATATTCTTTAAGTCACCAGTAATTAAATTATCCATTCCGATAACTTTATAGCCTTCTTTTATAAATCTATCGCAGAGATGCGATCCTAAAAATCCGGCTGCACCGGTAATAAGAACTGTTTTCATATTTCTGATTATCTACCGATGCTAAAATAAGTAAAGCCTACCTCATTCATATGGGATACTTCAAACAAGTTTCTTCCATCAAAAATTACATTATCGTTCATGAGTTCGCTTATTTTTTCAAAATCTGGGTTTCTAAAAACACTCCATTCTGTGGCAATTAATAGGGCATCTGCATTTTTAACCGCGTCGTATTGGTTTGATGCGTATTTAATTTTTTCACCAATTAAAGCTTTTACGTTGTCCATTGCTTCTGGGTCGTATGCCACTATTTCTGCCCCAAGCTTTGTTAACTCATCAATGTTGTATAAAGCAGGCGCTTCTCTTATATCGTCTGTGTTTGGTTTAAAGGCTAATCCCCACAAGGCAATTTTTTTACCTTTTAAATCGCCCTTAAAGTAATTCTTTATTTTAGGAACCATAACAGTTTTTTGCTTTTGGTTTACTTCCATAACCGAATCAAGAATAGAAAAGGTGTAACCTACTTCTTTGGCAGATTTAACTAGTGCCTGAACATCTTTTGGAAAACAACTTCCTCCATAACCAATACCAGGAAATAAAAAACGTTTTCCTATTCGAGTATCTGAGCCAATTCCGGTTCTTACTTGGTCAACATCAGCACCTACCAATTCGCATAAATTGGCAATCTCATTCATAAATGAAATTTTTGTTGCTAAAAAACTGTTTGCCGCATATTTTGTGAGTTCTGCAGATTTTTCATCCATGAAAATGATTGGATTGCCTTGACGAACATAAGGCTTATACAATTCATCCATTACTTTCTGAGATTTTTTAGATGAGGTTCCAATTACAACCCTATCAGGTTTCATGAAGTCTTCTACCGCAAATCCCTCTCTTAAAAACTCGGGGTTAGAAACCACATCAAAATCTAGATTAGTGTTTTTAGAAATAGCAGCATTAACTTTTTCAGCAGTTCCAACCGGAACAGTACTCTTGTCTATAACCACTTTATATTCTGTAATGATTTTACCCAAATCTTCCGCAACTCCCAATATATAAGATAAATCAGCGCTACCATCTTCACCCGGTGGAGTAGGTAAAGCTAAAAATATAATTTTAGCCTGATTTACAGCTTCTTTTAAATTAGTAGTAAATGATAGTCTCTTTTGTTCAATGTTTCTTTTAAACAAAACTTCCAATCCCGGTTCATAGATCGGAATTTGACCATTTTTCATTTTGTTTACTTTCTTCTCATCAATGTCTATACAAATAACTGTGTTTCCTGTTTCAGCTAAACATGTACCTGTTACAAGGCCTACATAACCTGTTCCTACTACTGCAATTTTCATTCAACTATTTTTTAAAAAATTCTAATACTTTTTTTGTGATAAAACTAATTTGATCTTCTTCCATTTCGGTGTGCATTGGCAATGATATTACTCTACTACAAAGATCTTCAGTTAAGGTTAAATCAGTATTAATATCAAATTTACTGAATCCTTTTTGAAGGTGAATTGGAATTGGATAGTATGTATTACATGGGATGCTTTCATTATTTAAAAAAGTCATTAAAGCATCCCTTTTGTTTGCGTCTTTCAGTTTTAGCGTATATTGGTGGTAAGTATGATCCGAATATTTTTCAATTTTCGGAGTTTGCAAATCATCAATTGTATTAAATGCTGCGTTATACTTTTCTGCAACTTCTTGTCTAGCAGTAATATAGTTGCCTAAATATTTTAATTTTACATCTAATACGGCAGCTTGGATAGTATCTAGCCTAGAGTTACAGCCTATTATATCGTGAACATACTTTCTGCTTTGTCCATGGTTTGCAACCATCGAGGCTTTAGTTGCCAAATCATCATCATTGGTGAATATAGCACCAGCATCTCCATAAGCACCCAGGTTCTTTGAAGGAAAAAAGGAAGTTGTTCCAAAATCGCCCATTGTACCAGCTTTTTTTACCGTTCCGTCACTGAAGGTATAAGAAGTATCAATTGCTTGAGCTGTATCTTCGATTACAACAATTTTGTTTTTTCTACTGAAATTAAGAATTGGCTCCATGTCAGCGCATTGACCGTATAGATGAACAGGTATAATGGCTTTTACTTTAGGATTGTACACTTTTTCTAATTGATCAATGTCAATGGTGAAACTATCCGGATTAACCTCGATGAAGACTGGTTTTAAATTCAGCAATGCAATTACTTCTGCAGTAGCGATGTAAGAGAAACTAGGGGTGATTACTTCATCACCTGGTTTAAGCCCTGCTGCCATCAACGCTATCTGTAGGGCATCAGTCCCGTTTGCACAAGGAATAACATGTTTTACATTAAGTTTTTCTTGAAGATGGGTTTTAAAGCTTTTTACTTCAGGACCATTAATATATTTGCCAGACCGCACTACATTAATTATTGCGTCGTTTACTTCTGTTTCAATCTTTTTATATTGAGAAAGTAAATCTACTAATTGTATAGAATTCATATATTGTTTATATGCTAAAAAAAGACTGCGAATGTAATTATTTTTATCCTCAGATATTACGATGTGTTATGCGTAAAATGATTAGAACGATAAGTTCATTATTTTTAGTGACTTTGCTATTTTTTGCCTTTTTCAAAAATAGCGAAGCTCAAGTTAATGTTCAAGATTCGATTATTAAAGTGCCATTGCTGCATATTGGGTCTTCGTTGAATTATTCTACAGGTGATTTAACCTCTAGATTCGGTTTTTTTGCTGAATTTGGCGGTGCAATGTTATTTAAAACGAAGAAGAATTGGCTACTTGGTCCTGAAATATATTTTCAGTTTGGTGATCGGGTTAAAGAAACAGAAATGTTTGATTACTTAATCATAGAAAATGGAACAGCATTAAATATTGGCGGTCGAAATGAAGGAATATTCTTTTATCAAAGAGGGTTTGAAAGCTCATTTAACTTTGGGAAGATTACAAACCTTTTAGCAGTTAATCCAAATTCAGGTTTAAGGTTTAATGTTGCATGCGGTTTTTGGCAACATAGAATAAAATCTGTTTCCGAAAACCAAGGTATTTTTTTACTTAGAGATGAATATTTGCCTGGTTATGATCGATTGGTGTCTGGTTTTATTTTTAAACAATTTATAGGGTATCACTATATGGGTGAGAGCAGGCTTGTGAATTTCACAGTAGGATTTGAAATGAGTGAAGGATTTACCAAGGGTAGAAGAAACTATCAGTACGATACCAAATTACCAGCTACTGAAAATAGAGTTGAAGGATATTACGGCATCAAGCTTAATTGGGTTCTGCCTTTTTATAAAAGATCAACTAGAGAATTTTATACGTATTGATGCAGTTTTTTTATTCTTTTTCTTTAAAGTTCTATCATTTTTTGATTTGGTTGATTAGTTTCAAAAATGAGAAAGCGAAAAAATGGATTAATGGTAGGAAAAATGTTTTTGAAAACATTGAATCAAAGAAAGATGATGAATTTGTAATCTGGATGCACTGTGCTTCGTTGGGTGAATTTGAACAAGGAAAACCTGTTATTGAAGAATTACTTAAGAAAGTAAATAATTCGTCTTTGATTTTGAGTTTTTTTTCACCTTCAGGTTATGAATACAAGAAAGATTATCACCAGGCCAAACGCATACTTTATTTGCCTTTAGATTCAAAACAAAATGCAAGAAAATGGTTCGATGCTTTTGAACCAAATATGTTTTTGAGTATTAAGTATGAGATTTGGCCCTTTTATTTGGCTGAAGCAAGAAAACGTAGCATCCCAAGTTTTTTAATTTCGGCAACCTTTAGAAAAAGCCAAGTGTACTTTTCAATTTTCGGTTCATTTTTTAGGTCATCACTTAAGTGTTTTGAAAACGTTATGGTTCAGGATCAAAGCTCACTATTATTATTAGAAAAATTTGGAATTGAAAGTGTTGTTACAGGAGATACACGTTTCGATAGAGTAGCAGAGATTAAAAATGAAAAGTTTGAAGACAATACCATTAATGACTTTGTTGCTGAAAATGAAAAGGTCGTAGTATTTGGTTCAACATATTCTCAGGAGCACAAATGGATCCAGGGGCTAATTAATAAAAAGATATCAACGAATTATAAATTCATTATAGCGCCTCATAATCTAGATGAAAATACTTTAGAGGAATTGGATGAATTGTTTCCTACTGCTTTGAAATATTCAAATTACCAACAAGAACAAGTTAAAAGCGAAATATTAATTATTGATACCATTGGTTTATTGTCCAGAATATACCGCTATGCTATGCTAGCATACGTAGGTGGTGGATTTGGTGGAGGCCTTCATAATTCGTTAGAAGCGGTTGCCTATGGGATTCCTGTTTTGGTTGGCCCAAATCATAGAAAGTTTCATGAGGTACAAACTTTAATTGATCAAAATGGCATTTTGGAGCTTAAAAACGAAAATGAATTCAACAATAAAATTATCGAAATTTTAAATAGCTCTAAATTATCCTCATCAATGGGGAATACCAATCGAGATTATACTCATCAAATGAAAGGGGCAACCGAAAAATCGGTTAGTCAAATATTAAATAAACTAAACGTTTAATTCACCACTAATTTTTCGATAAACATCTGGTTTTCTGAGGATGCTTTAATCCAATACATTCCTTTAGATAGACTGTTTATGTTAATTGTTGGATTATTAAAGGTGGTGATTTCTTTGATCATTTTACCTGATAAATTGAAAACTTGAATTGACTCTAATGCCATTGACGTATTTAAATTTACTTGGCCATTAGTAGGGTTAGGATAAAACCGTCTTTTTTGCTCTTCAGCCTCAATATTTTGCAATGATGCTCTGGTAAGACCACATGTCACCTTTTATTGCACCAGAAGATCTGCACCATTAGTTGGCACTAAAACTTCATCTTTAAAAAGCGCTAAGAAGTTATCTTAAGGCTCAGCGGATATCAATGTGGTTAATTTGTAATGTTTTCGCTTAAATCTTCTTTCTTAGGGCTTCTGCATTCAATAATGCTTCGCTGAATGAGGAATTTCAGTGCATTATCTGGAAGTATCACAAGGTAAGTGAAATGCTTATTTTGGAAGCAGCAAGTATAGTTCGCCGTAATGATGTAAAGCGCTCGCTTTAGTTTTGGCTGAAACGCCTATCCCCATGTAAATGTCGACATGTCCCGCACCTTTAATCGCTGCTCCGGTATCATGCGCAAAAAGGATCTTCCATTCATATTTCACTAACTCATTCACAGAATTCAAAATAGGTGTTTTACCCACCAGTACAGCTCCAAGGGGAACATATCTCGTGTCCACCGCAATGGAGTGTGATTCAATTAGAGGGATGTTTGCTGCACCTGTAACGGGCTTGTTAACCGGCTCAAAAAAGGTGTAGGATGGGTTCGAATACAAAGTCTTGTGAACCTTCTTTGGGTATTTTTCACACCACCGTACGATTGCATCTAAAGAGATTTCATTCGCAGGGATTTCACCCGTTTCAACGAGGTGTTTTCCTATACTTTTATAGCCGTGCGAATTTTTTCCACCGTATCGTAAAAGTTGTTTTTTACCGTCTGGATACATAATGTAGCCAGAACCCTGAATGTGCATAAAATATACTTCGAGTAAGTCGCTGGCCCAAGCTATCTCAAGGTTAAGTCCTTGTAATTGATGACCAGCATCTATTTGTCTGCGACTAGGCATCGGACCTTCCCATTTTTTGGGAAGGCGATAGAACGGATATTTATAAACAGAATCACGTGTAGCTCGTACTTTTACAATGGGAGTATAGTAGCCCGTGAAATGTACATTGCCTTTTCCATCTTCACCTTTTATTTTGTAAGCCACAATTTTGGCATTGAGTTCTTGGGACGACATTTGAGAGCTTAGTTTAAGCGTTTCAATTACCTCTATAAATTGATGTTGACTTATTGTCAAGTTTCCATAATTTATAGCACTATTAGAGCGATTATTTAGATGCCTTTGCTGATCAGTGAGGGATGCTTCTTTAGAAGGAATAAAGTTCGATACAGAATCCCAAGGCAAGGTAGCAGGAGTATATAATGACTTGAGTAAGACAGCATTGTAGTTTTTGCCATTCCCCTGAAAATTGTAACCCTTACCAATCGCAGATTGCCCATAACCACATGCATGAACGATCAGAGCAAAACAAATTATGCTTGTAAGCCGCAAGTGTATCAGAAAATGAAAAGGATGTAATGGTTGGGAGCAAGGCATAAGGTAAAATTAGCAACCTTTTAGCTATAAACGCTTATATTCTTTGCATCTGAACATAAAGGAATATAATATGTGTATTTAACTGTTGCCATTTGGTCGCAATGCATAGAACATTAATCGAACAGAAAAATCAACATGAAAGTTTGCGCACTTATAAGAATATCAGCAAATTAGAAAGGGCATTTATGGAAATAAATACTTGTTTTTACCGCTCTTTTTGCTTGTCATATTTTTTGCTTTCGCTTTTCTACTAATGTCCCTAATGCTTGTTTTGTGAACTAATATTATTAGACCAATGGATACACATATTTTCAATAAATGACTTTCATCTATGTAAATTTTAATTCACAAAGGTCAGATAATACTGACGTTTCATGGCTTCTGCTTTAATAACTTATAAATGCTTTGAGATAGCTCTTTAAGATGGTCTTTAAACCAAATACAGCTTCAACAGACTGAGTTTTTTGATGGTGTTTCGATGTGTAGAATTATATTTGGATACAATGAAGTAGAGGGGCGTTATCCCCAGGAGATAATTAAAATCGGTTAGTCAAAAATTAAATAAATCAAACGTTTAATTCACTACTAATTTTTCGATAAACATCTCGTTTTCCGACGATGCTTTAATCCAATATATTCCTTTAGATAAATTGTTTAGATTAATTTTTAGCTTATTAAAGCTAGTGATTTCTTCAATCATTTCACCTGATAAGTTGAAAAATTGAATTGACCTAGGTGCTATTGACGTATTTAAATTTAGTTGACCATTAGTAGGGTTAGGATAAAAAAAAGCTTTTTTCTCTTCAGCCTGAGTATTTTTCAATGATGCTATTGGGCCTAACTGATAAGACCACATGTCACCTTTTATGGCACCAGAAGATCTGTTTTCGCCTCCTAAGAAATACACTGTATTATCCAAGGTAAATGATCCTGGCGCCCATCTGCTAATTCCAGGATGTGAGGGTAATTGCTCCCAGTCATCATTAAAAGGATCATATTCCCAAAATTCACCTTCGTTCATAAAATTATGGTCATCTCCATCACCGCT
>TARA_B110000046_G_scaffold185647_1_pt1 | contig 12626 bp, 13 predicted proteins | sample TARA_B110000046 | Tara Oceans TARA_B110000046 (sample SAMEA4397157) | marine metagenome | biome: Polar Biome; feature: [DCM] deep chlorophyll maximum layer (ENVO:01000326); material: water (ENVO:00002006), including particulate matter (ENVO:01000060) such as... | depth 40 m
CTTTTTTTAACGAAATTTTCTATTTTTTTTTCTTCTTTAGTATCTTCAATTAATTTTTTAATATCTATTTTATTTGAGACTTTATCATTTTTAGAATTCTCTGTATTTTCAGTTATGATTACTGTATTTTCTTTGGTTTTTTCTAAAACATCCTCAATAACTGCAGGGGTTTTTTCTTTCTTAAAGAATTCTTTTTTAATTGCTGATACATCATTATTTGAAGTTTCTTTTATCTCTTTATTAGCTGAATTTACTTGAATTGCAAGCCTGTTATTTGGTTTATTTTTAATAATTTTTTTTTGGTTTATTGGGGTAACTTCTTTCTCTCTTTTTTGCACAATTTTTGTTTCAAAACTTTCTTTCACAAAAGATTCAATAGTAGCATCTGGCGTTTTTGTAATAATTTCTTCAGCGGGATTTTGCTTAAACTGATCTATAGAATTATCAAAAGGAAATAATGAAAAACCAATAATTAACAAAGCGGCAATACCAGAAGAAAACCACCAAAAAGGAAAAACCTTTCGTTTCTTTTTAGTTATTTTAGATTCAATTTCTTTCCATACTTTTTTGTTTGGAGTAGCTTCCAAATTTTCAAGTCTTTCTCGAAATAATCTGTCTATATTTTTGTCAGTATTCATTTAAGCGTTTTGTTCTCTTTGTTGATGTGTCTCTAATTCTTTTTTTAATTTTTTTCTTGCTCTAGATAGATTAGACTTTGAAGTTCCCTCAGAGATATTCAGCATTTCAGAAATTTCTTTATGAGAATAGCTATCTAGCACATATAGGTTAAAAACAAGTCTGTATTTATCAGGTAATTCTTGCACTAGACTTAGTAAAAAACCGATATTTAAATTGGTGTCTTCGAAATCAATTTCAACGACTTCTTCAGTATCTGAGATTTCTTTAACAAGTTCTAGATTGCTTTTTTCTCTATACTTTTGAAGTGCAGTATTTATAATAATTCTCTTAAGCCACCCTTCAAAAGAACCTTTATTACTGTATTGTTTAATTTTATCAAAAATTATTAAAAAGCTGTCTTGTAGAGTATCTTCTGCATCTTGATAATTTCTAGAATATTTTAAGGAAAGACCGAAAAGCACATCAGCATATAATTTATATATTTCTGATTGAGCAGCCAATTTTTTTTGGCAACATTCTGCTATGAGTTCTTCTAGTTCGATAATTCTAATTTACAGGAACAATTACTTCCTCAAAAATATTTTCTCCATTAGTATCTTTTCCTTTCCAAAACTTAAATATATAATCTTCTTCTTGACTTGCTCTTACCAAAAGGTTATACTCTTCTGTAATTATTGCTTCTGTACAATAGGTGTTTAATTCTTTTATAGCGCTAATTGCAACGATTCTTGTGCTATCTTTATATTCATAATAAACATCATTAAAATGGTAGCAACCATTAGGTAATGTGTACTTTAATTTCAAGGTATCTGTTTCTCCGAATGTAAAACTTATAGGAGCTATAATTTCGGCTATAGGGACGAAAGTATATTCGAAATTTATAGCGTCATTATCTGAACAAGAAAGTAAAACAATAGACGTAAAAACTACTAATAATATTTTTTTCATAATTTTAAATTAATAAGTTAGAGATGGATTTCCATTAATACATTCAACACCTTCTGGTTCAATTACAACTAAACAATCAGAAATAATACCCCATTTAATATTGAATTCTTTTTCTGCTTTTGTATAAACTTCAACCTTATTTAAAAATGCATCAGTATCAATATTTATTGAATAAGGAATATATCCTTGAAACCCTCCACAAGCTTTAGAACCGTAAGCTGTAAAGGTCCAATTTATACCATCAACACAAGAGTTAGTGTAGGTTAAAGCCTCAATTTCATCAAACAAATCCATCAAATATTTATGCTCTTCTTCTTGCTCTGTTACTTCCCTTTTTACGACTAACTCATTTTCTGTAAGCGAAATAATTCTCCATTGATAACTGTTAGGGTAAGAGGTTATTGTAATTTTAATTAGTGTTTCTTCAACTTCAAAACTTCCTACATAATCAGAATAAGATAAAGGAGGTGTGCCACACCAGCCAGAAGAACGTTCTATAAATTCGCCGTTTTCTGAAAAAGAAATACCATAATCTTCATCGGGTAAAGAATTCCCCCTTTTATAGGTGATAGTTTCTGATCCATATGAAGGCATAATCCAAGAACCCAATAAAAGGTTTTCTGAATTTATTGAGGCTTCATTACTTTCACAAGAAAGGAGTAAAGTTAGTAAAAGGATGCTAAAAATATTTTTTAAATTCATAAGTATAGATTTTAAGTAAGTGAATTCGCTGTTTTTTTATATTGCACTTAAAAAATTCTTCGAAAAAAGCACTAAAATTCACTCCATAGTTGTTTATATAAATATAAGATGTAAAAAGATTAAAAAGGTTGCGTCTAATAATCTTATTTTTGTAATCCTTTATGCAAGAAACTATTTTTAATATAAAATCTGAAGTGCAATTTACCAAAATTGCACTAGATGTTTTTAAACACCAGTTTAAAAACAACAAAGTATATCGTTCTTTTTGTGATTTAATACATAAACATCCTTCTGATGTTACAAAAGTTGAACAAATTCCGTTTTTACCCATTCAATTTTTTAAGACAAGAGAAGTTCTTTCTTCAGTAGAAGAAATTGATGAAATTTTCACAAGTTCTGGAACAACTGGTAGTATTACGAGTAAACATTTTGTAACAGATATTAACCTTTATAAAGAAAGCTATTTAAAAGGGTTTGTCCATTCATATGGAAATATTGAAGAGTATACGGTTTTAGCTTTATTACCAAATTATTTAGAGAGAAATGGTTCTTCTTTAGTTTTTATGGTGGATGATTTAATTGCTAAATCTAAAAATTCTGAAAGTGGATTTTACTTAAATAATATTGATGAATTAGCAAAAAAACTGATCTACCTTGAAGAAAAGGGACAAAAAATATTGTTGATAGGTGTTTCTTTTGCCTTGTTAGATTTGATTGAAAAACACCAATTTAACCTTAAAAACACCATCGTGATGGAAACTGGTGGCATGAAGGGAAGAAGAAAAGAATTGATTCGAAATGAGTTACATCAATTATTACAAAAGGGTTTTGGAGTTGATGAAGTTCATTCAGAATACGGAATGACAGAACTTTTAAGTCAAGCATATTCTAAAGGTAGCGGGGTTTTCGAAACACCTCCTTGGATGAAGATCTTAGTAAGAGACACCGAAGATGCATTAACTGTTTTACCAAACGGAAAAGCAGGAGGAATTAATGTAATTGATTTGGCTAACTATAATTCTTGCTCATTTATCGCCACCCAAGATTTAGGAAAGGTACACGAAAACGGAACGTTTGAAATCATTGGGCGTTTTGACAATTCTGATATTAGAGGTTGCAATTTAATGGTGTTTTAGAACAATCGTTTAGGATACAAAACCTTTAACGAATTTAATTTGTAATTTACAGAAAACTTCGTCGACTATAACCAAAAACTAAAACGATGAAAAACACTATTACTCTTTTATTATTCTTAATTTCTAGCACTTTTATTGCACAAAATCACAATACTAAAAAAGGATTTATTGCAGATGGTTATGATGTCGTTTCTTATTTTGATCAGAAAGCAAAAAAAGGAAATAAAGAATTTACTGCAGAATTTGATGGTTTAAAATTTAAGTTTTCTTCAAAACAAAACTTAGCTCTTTTTAATGAAAACCCTAGAAAGTACATGCCACAATATGGTGGTTATTGCGCCTACGCTATGGGTGCAAAAGGGAAAAAAGTAGATATAGATCCTAAAACTTTCGAAACTAGAGATGGAAAACTCTACCTATTTTACAATTCTTGGGGAACAAATACTTTTGAATTATGGAAAAAAGAAGGAGCAGATAAGTTGCGAAAACAAGCAGACAAAAACTGGAAAAAACTGATAAAATAGCATCACTGCGAGTTTACGAAGCAATCTGTTAATCATAATAAAATTAATCAACAGATTACTTCGTTATTCTGCCTCGTGAAAATATTTTTTACCTACTCAATATTTAGTAAATAGTATGTTTTTTTGCCTCTTTGTAATAACACATATTTATTGGCAATTAAATCTTCTGCAGTAATTATAAAATCTTCTTTTATTTTTACTTTATTTACAGAAATTGCATTTTCTTTTAAAGCTCTTCTTGCATCTCCATTAGAACTTAAAAAATTTGTTTTTGCAGATAAAGCGGCGATCATATCTAATCCTCCAGAAAAATCAGCGGCTGTGATTGTCGCCTGAGGTACTCCATCAAACACATCTAAAAATGTTAGTTCATCTAAAGACTTTAAATCTTCAGAAGTAGATTTTCCAAATAAAATATTAGAGGCAGCAATTGCTTTTTCATATTCTTCTTTTCCATGAACTAAAACAGTAACTTCTTCTCCTAAACTTTTTTGTAAAACACGTAAGTGAGGTGTTTCTTTATGCTCTTCGATTAAAGAATTGATTCTTTCTTGGTCTAAAAACGTAAAGATTTTTATATATTTTTCTGCATCATTATCAGAAGTGTTTAACCAGTATTGATAAAATTTATAAGCGGAAGTTCTTTCAGCATCTAACCAAACATTTCCTCCTTCAGACTTTCCGAATTTAGAACCATCAGATTTTGTAATTAAAGGACACGTAATCGCATATCCTTTTCCACCACCAATTCTTCTAATTAATTCTGTTCCTGTAGTAATATTTCCCCATTGATCAGAACCACCCATTTGAATCGTTGTTGCATTTTCTCTAAATAAATGTAGAAAATCATAGCCTTGCACCATTTGATAAGTAAACTCTGTAAAAGACATACCGTCTTTAGATTCAGTGCTAATTCTGTTTTTAACAGAATCTTTTGCCATCATATAGTTTACGGTAATGTGTTTACCTACATCTCTAATAAATTCTAAGAATGAAATATCTTTCATCCAATCGTAATTATTTACTAGAATTGCAGCATTTTTTTCATCCGAAGTAAAATCTAAAAAATGACCTAATTGTGCTTTTACACATTCTTGATTATGGCGTAATGTTTTTTCGTCTAATAAATTGCGTTCAGCAGATTTTCCTGAAGGATCACCAATCATACCTGTTGCACCCCCAACCAAAGCAATGGGTCTATGACCACATCTTTGATAATGCGCTAATAACATAATCGGCACTAGGTTTCCAATATGTAAAGAATCTGCTGTTGGATCAAAACCAACATAAGCACTTCTCATTTCTTCTAACAAATGCTCTTCTGTTCCTGGCATGTTGTCGTGCAACATTCCTCTCCATTGTAATTCTTTAATAAAATTCTTCATTGTAAATTTTAATTAATTCAATTTTAAAATTGGGGCGTCAAACTAAGCATTTCGAAGTTTTTGTGTTCCGATCGTTTAAATTATCCATTTCGATTAGCTTAATCTAACATTGTTAAACAAGTTTAAATAACTGTATTTTAATGAAGCAAAGATAAACTTATCACTGAAAAAACCATAAATTAGCTGTATGATTTTAGTTACTGGAGGTACTGGTTTGGTAGGTTCTCATTTATTGTATCATTTATGTATTCAAAATGATGTAATAAGAGCTATTTACAGAACAAAATCGTCTTTAGAAAACGTAAAAAGAGTTTTTTCTTTTTATACTGATGATGAACCTTTATTTTCAAAAATAGAATGGTTTCAAGCTGATATTACAGATGTTCCTTCAATGATTCCTGCTTTTTCTAATGTAACAAAGGTGTACCATTGTGCTGCATTTATTTCTTTTGACCCTAAAGATTATATTAAAATGCGAAAAGTGAATATTCATGGAACTGCAATTATAGTAAATCTTTGCATTGATGCAAAAATTGATAAATTATGTTTTGTAAGTTCTATCGCTACTGTTGGGGATTCTTTAAAAAGCAAGGTTCTTACAGAAGAAAATGAATGGAATAAGGAATTGGATAATAGTGGGTATTCTATTACTAAATATGGTGCAGAAATAGAGGTTTGGAGAGCAAGTCAAGAAGGAGTTGATGTGGTTATTGTAAACCCAGGAGTAATTTTAGGAAGTGGCTTTTGGAGCTCTGGTTCTGGTAAATTATTCAGTCAAGTTTATAAAGGGTTGCGATTTTACACAGAAGGAATTACGGGATTTGTATCTGTACAAGATGTTGTAAAACCGATGATTTTATTAATGAATTCTAAGGTAAAAAACGAACGTTTTATTTTGGTGTCAGAAAATAAATCATTTAAAGAAGTCTTCTTTCTAATTGCCGATTCTTTTGTTAAAAAACGACCATCAAAAAAAATTAAACCTTGGCAAACGAACCTCTTTTGGAGGTTTGCATGGGGTATTTCAAAAATCACAGGAAAACAACCTTTGTTAAGTAAATATTCTGCAAAATCCGCACACTCCATATCTAAATATTCTTCAGAAAAAATAGAAAATACATTAAATTTTGAGTTTCAAAATATAGCAGAATCAATTAAAAAAATTTCAAAAAACTACCTTAAAGACTAGGTCTTTTTTTTAAACCTATTCCCTTTACAGGCACCAATTTTTCAAGCTTCTTTTTATTTCTTGCTCTAATTTTTTTAAGAGAATCAACTCCTATAGGATTTTTTTTGTTATTGATCTCTTCATAGAAAGCTTTTTGCTTTTCTAAACGAACTTTAGCATTCACAAAAATTTCTTGATATACGTCTATTTTAGACATATAATATAAGTTACTTGTCTGAAAACGAGTGCTATCAATTTTAAACCGATCATACACTAAAGACATGTACTCAATTTTTCTTTCAAAATTCTTGTTTTTAACATGTTTAGCAGAAGAAGCAATCATCATTTCTTGAATTAGAAGACTCATTGTATCTTTAGGAATTAAGTCTTTTGGTTTTTCAAAAATTGTATTACTTGTACAAGAAACCAAGAAAACAAAAACAAGTATGGAGCTTATATTTTTCATGTTAGCGATTAAATGTGATTCTTTTCCCTTTAATTTTATCATTAAAAGCGCCATTTTTATACACCAAATTACCATTTACAAATGTATGTGTTATTGTTGATGAAAAGGTAGACCCTTCAAAAGGAGACCAGCCACATTTATATAAAATATTGTCTTTAGAAACTGTTTGAGGTTTGTTGGTGTCAATTATAACCAAATCAGCAAAATAGCCTTCTTTTATAAAACCTCTTTTTTCAATTTGAAATAATATAGCAGGATTATGACTCATCTTTTCAACTGCTTTTTCAATTGAAATTACACCCTCTTTTACTTTCTCTAAAATGGCAGGTATTGCATGTTGTACCAAAGGACCGCCGCTTGGTGCTTTTGTATATACATTGTTTTTTTCATCTAAAGTATGAGGTGCATGATCTGTCGCTAAAACATCAATTCTATCATCTAACAAAGCCTCCCATAAACCCTGCCTGTCAGCCTCTGTTTTTACAGCAGGATTCCATTTGATATGTGTTCCTTTTTCCGCATAATCTTTATCAGAAAACCACAAATGATGAATACAAACTTCTGCGGTAATTTGTTTTTCTTTTAAAGGAATATCATTTCTAAATAGCTTAGTTTCTTTAGCTGTTGATAGATGAAAAACATGCAATCTTGCGCCTGTTTTCTTTGCCAATTCAATTGCTTTCGAAGAGGATAAATAACAGGCTTCTTCACTTCTAATAATTGGGTGATATTTTAACGGAATATCATCACCATATTTATCTGTAAAAATTTTGGTATTTTTTCTGATAGTGGCTTCGTCTTCGCAATGTACAGAAATAATCATTTTTGTTGAAGAGAAAATTTTCTCTAGAATTTCTTCGTTATCAACTAGCATGTCTCCTGTCGAAGAACCTAAAAACAATTTAATTCCTGCTACTTTTTTAGGATCTGTTTTTAATAACTCCTCTAAATTATCATTTGTACCACCAAACATGAAAGAATAGTTTGCATACGAATCATTCGCTGCGATTATAAATTTATCTTCTAATAAATATTGAGTTGTAGCTTGCGGAACTGTATTTGGCATTTCAATAAAAGTAGTAATTCCACCAGCAACAGCGGCTCTACTTTCTGAAGCTATATTTGCTTTATGTGTTAAGCCAGGTTCTCTAAAATGAACTTGATCATCAATAAATCCAGGAATTAAAAACTTGCCTTTAGCATCAATAACCTCAACGTTTTCAGTTGTTTTTATTTCTGATGAAATTTTTATTATTATTTCGTTTTCAATCAAAACATCACCTAAAAAAGTGTTATTTTCGTTAACGATTCTCGCATTTTTTATTAAAGTTAATTTTGCCATTTTCTTCTTAAATATCTATTTTCATTTTCACTAAACATTAGAGAAACGCATAAATTCAGGATGCCTTTGTTTAACTAATATAAGTAAGGTATACATCTAAACTTACTTCTTTTAGATTAGCAGTTTTATGAGAAACGCCATTCATGATAAATCTATTTTGGTAAGCCTTTTAATCTCATTCTTATCACTCCAAATAAAGCTTCAAAAACGATATTTCCGCTCATTTTAGAAGTTCCTAATTTTCTGTCAGTAAAAATAACAGAAACTTCTTTTATACCAAAACCGTGTTTCCAAGCTTTAAACTTCATTTCTATTTGAAAAGCGTATCCTATAAACCGGATTTTGTCTAATTGTATTCTTTCTAACACTTCTCTTTTCCAACAAACAAAACCTGCTGTTGTATCAAAAAGAGGAATTCGTGTTATTAAACGAACATATCTCGAGGCAAAATAAGAAAGAAGTAATCTCTTTATATCCCAATTAACAACGTTTACTTGATTGTTTACATATCTAGACCCAACAGATACATCACTACCTTCGTTTTTACAAGCATTATAAAGGCGAATTAAATCTTTTGGATCGTGAGAAAAATCTGCATCCATTTCTATAATGTACTCATATTTTTTTGCAATTGCCCATTTAAAACCATGAATATAAGCAGTTCCTAAACCACTTTTGCCTATTCTTTTTTCTAAAAAAAGTCGATTTGGGAATTCAGAAATTAAGTTTTCTACAATTTTAGAAGTTCCATCTGGAGAATTATCATCAACAACCAAAATATGGAACGTTTTTTTTTGCTTAAAAGTAGCTTTAATGATAACTTCGATGTTCTCTTTTTCGTTATAGGTAGGAATAATGACTAACGCGTCTGACATAAATTAATTTTCATGTAGTAAGAAAGCAAATATACATTATTTAATCACTAATTTTGTTTTAATTTTATCAAATGAAAATTACTTGCAAGCACTAGAAAAAATCACTACTTCCAATCATTGGATTACATTAGTTTTAATGTTTTTGTTTTTTTGTATTGTTTTATTAAAAACAATAAACCCTAGCAGGCTAAAAGGAAGCCTTTATGGGTTTTTTAATATAAATTTTGTAGAAATAGAATCAGACGAAAATACTAGCTTTTTTGATGTTTTTCAAATTGTTTTCTTCGTCTTTTCTGTTAGTGTAATATCGCTATTAGTTTTTAATTTTAAGAGGTACACATTGAGAACAAATGATGTGAGTTTTTCTTCTTTTTTATCAGTTTTCTTAAGTCTATTATCTTATTTTTTGTTGCTTAAAGTACTAGAGTACTTGTTTTCACAGGTGTTTTTAATAAAAAATCAAGTTCGCTTTTTTATTGTTTCAAAATCTAATTATTTAAATGCTCTTTCATTTCTACTATATATAGCAATAGTTTTAAGTGAATATGCAAATCTAAAACAGATTTATTTATACTATTTCGCAGCCTTTCTGTTTTTTCTGCGATTTGTTTTTCACGTAGTTAGTAATAAAAATCTAGTTTTTAAGACGTTATTTTATTTTATATTGTACATTTGCGCCTTCGAAATAGCACCGCTATTTACACTATTTAAACTGATGTTTTAATTACAAAACGAAAGCCTATGAAAGTGAAAACGATTTTAGTATCACAACCCCCACCAAAGACAGATACTTCACCTTATTTTGACTTGTCTGATAAACAAAAAGTAAAAATAGATTTTAGATCTTTTATTCATGTTGAAGGGATTTCTGTAAAAGATGTAAGGGGGCAAAAAATTGACTTAACGAAGTTTACGGCTATAATTTTAACAAGTAGAAATGCGGTAGACCATTTTTTTAGAATTGCTGAAGAAATGCGATTCAAAGTGCCAGATAGTATGAAATACTTTTGTCAATCCGAGGCCGTAGCTTATTATTTGCAAAAATATGTTGTTTACAGAAAGCGTAAAATATTTGTTGGCAACAGAACATTTCCTGATTTAATTAAGTTAATAAAGAAGCATAAAACAGAACAATTCTTATTACCATCTTCTGATAAATTAAAACCATTAATCCCTATAGAATTAGATGCTTTAGCCGTTAATTGGACAAGAGCTGATTTATATAGAACTGTCGTTAGTGATTTGTCTGATTTAGAGGATGTTTTTTATGATGTATTAGTATTCTTTAGTCCTTCAGGGATAGAATCGTTATTTCATAATTTTCCTAATTTTAAACAAAATGACACAAGAATTGCTGCTTTTGGTAATTCTACGGTGAATGCAGTTACAGAAGCGGGTCTAAAATGCGATATTATTGCACCAAGTCCAGAAACACCTTCTATGACAATGGCTTTAGATAAGTATATTAAATTAGTAAATAAAAAATAAATTCTTCTGAATTTTTACACTAAGATTTTTGAAATGTAATTCAGAACTTTCTAATATTGATAAAAACCAAGCAGAAATGTTTGGTTTTTTTATTTTAAAATTATTTTGTCATTCCTGTGAAAACAGGAATCAACAATAAGCAGCTCAATAATAAAATTATTTCTTAGAGATTTAAAAATCATGTTTCTATGTTGTTAACTTTTAAGTGTTTTGTTTTAAAGATGGAGTCTACGCAAACAAACTAGCAAAAGCTTCTTCAATCTTACCAACTAGAATCAATTTAATTCCGTGCTTCTTTGAAGAAATCTTGTTGTATTTTGAAGTTACAAAGGTATTATAACCTAATTTTTCTGCCTCTAAAATTCGTTGATCAATTTTAGAAACAGGTCTTATTTCTCCTGCTAAACCTACTTCCGCAGCAAAGCAAACATTTGGGTTAATAGCTACATCTTGATTCGATGATAAAATAGCAGCAACCACCGCTAAATCTATTGCAGGATCGTCAACATTTATGCCTCCAGTAATATTTAAAAAAACATCCTTTGCACCCAATTTAAAACCTGCTCTTTTTTCTAGAACCGCTAAAATCATATTGAGGCGTTTTAAATTATAACCCGTCGTTGAGCGCTGAGGAGTACCGTAAACTGCAGTAGAGACTAAAGCCTGAACTTCTATCATTAGAGGTCTAATCCCCTCTAAAGTTGATGCAATTGCGGTTCCGCTTAAGTCGGCGTCTTTTTTAGAAATCAATATTTCAGACGGATTTGAGATTTCTCTTAACCCTGTTGAAAGCATTTCGTAAATCCCTAATTCTGACGTAGAGCCAAATCTATTTTTTTGAGATCGTAAAATTCTATATGTATGATTTCTGTCGCCTTCAAATTGTAAAACAACATCTACCATGTGCTCTAAAATTTTTGGTCCAGCAATGTGCCCGTCTTTATTAATATGTCCAATTAACAAAACCGGAGTTGCCGTTTCTTTGGCAAATTTTATGAGTTCTGCAGCCGTTTCTCTAATCTGAGAAATACTTCCAGGTGAAGCTTCAATGTTATTGGTGTGTAATGTTTGTATCGAATCTATCACCAAAACTTCTGGTGCTATTTCTTCAATACTTTTAAAGATTTGTTGTGTATTTGTTTCTGTAAGAATTAAACAATTAGAATTTTTAGCATCTAACCTTTCAGCTCTCATTTTTATTTGAGATTGACTCTCTTCACCAGATACATACAATACTTTTTGACGAATATTTAAGGCAACTTGCAATAATAAAGTTGATTTTCCAATTCCTGGTTCTCCTCCCAAAAGAATAACAGAGCCTTTTACCAATCCACCACCTAAAACAGTGTCTAATTCATTGTTATTCGTAACAACTCTTTCTTCTGGATTCAATTGAATATCAGCAATTTTTAAAGGCTTATTTATAACTTGTTTGGCTGTTGTAGATTGTTTCCAAACACGTTTTTCTTCTTTCTGAATTACTTCTTCTACAATTGTGTTCCATTCTTTACAAGCACCACATTGCCCGACCCATTTTGCATGTTGAGTTCCACAGTTTTGACAGAAAAAAGTTGTTTTGGTTTTTGCCATTTAAAAAGAGTTTCAAAGTTTGAAAGATTCAAAGTTACAAAGTAATATTGAGATTAGTCTTTTAAAAATCTCATTACAATTAAGATTTACTTAAAGCTGTCAATTAGTAGCGCTAGCGATTGAACTTTTTGTTTGAGTTCTTTTTTGTTTTTAAAAAAAGCGAGCAGAGAAAGCGCGACCTTTAGGAACGGTCAAAAATTATTTGTTCTTATTATAAATCGGTAAGAATAAAAATGCTAAACCACCAAAAATGATAATCATAGCGGTTTGTGCAGTCCACATAATCCAACCAAAAGCGGTTGCGGGTTCTGTAGGAATATCAAACAAGGCTAAGGCTCCAGCAACAGCAATTGGGTACAAACC
>TARA_B110000046_G_C13026009_1_pt1 | contig 12616 bp, 14 predicted proteins | sample TARA_B110000046 | Tara Oceans TARA_B110000046 (sample SAMEA4397157) | marine metagenome | biome: Polar Biome; feature: [DCM] deep chlorophyll maximum layer (ENVO:01000326); material: water (ENVO:00002006), including particulate matter (ENVO:01000060) such as... | depth 40 m
CTGCTATCGGCATGAGTTTAGGTATGTGTTTCGGAGTCGCTATTGGAACTAGTTTTGGGGCTTCTGGAAATGGAATAGGTTTGGCTTTAGGTATGTTTATAGGAATCGTAATAGGTCGTTATAAAGACACAGAAGCTGAAAAAGAAAATAGAGTCCTAAAAACAAAAGGTTCTACTCTATAAATTAATAGAAATATTCTTATATAATCTCGAAAATAGAAGTTAAATTAGAGCAACCATTACTTATAAAATCTAATTTTTAAATACAAAATTCATCAAAAACTATTGTTGCATTTAAACTGCCCAATACAGTTATTTTTCTTAATTTCCATTCCATAAATCTATCTTAAAAGTAGTTGCAGAAGAAAGATATCTGAGCCAAAAATGTAATGTTAATGAGTCGGCTTTATCGGTTAGATGAGTTTTATGGTTTAAGCCTAGGCAAAGAACTTTATAATTTTAATGGTTCTTTGGTAAAACAACATCAACAAACAGGTGTTTGTTTGGCTGATTGGATAGAGAATGAAAGAACTAATGAGCTCTATAAAAAAAAGGGTTAACAAAAGTGGGAGATTATGATTTTAAAATATCTGAAACGCACTCGAACCCTAAGAGCATTCTATTTATAGTACTTTAAAGAGTATCTTAATTGAAAGGCATTGTACTTTAGGTTTATTATGCTTCTTTAAAATAGATGTTTTTTTTTAATTTTAAACAAAAGAAACCTTCACAATTAAGTGAAAGTTTCTTCTATCCCCTTTTTCATTCTATAATAGACAATCTTATAAAATCATTCATTACAGAATTTAAATATAATCTATTTTAAGACCACGTACAGCCCAATAATAGCCCATTTAGCAAATACCTCTAAAAGCAAAAAAATGTATATTTGTCTTTCCCCCAAATGAGCCTAAAATGCAAAATGAGTATGCGAAATTATTAATTGATATTCAAAAAAAATCAAATATAATTGTTACCAAAAGTAGAGATCTTCGATTTTTGAAAGAGGATATTTATGAAACTGCAAAAAAAAGTATTGGATATAATACTTTACGTAGGCTTTATGGTTTTTTAAAAATAACCCAACCGAGTATTAGTACATTAAACATACTTGCTGTCTATATTGGGTTTAAATCCTATGCAAGTTATAAGTTTAACATTATTAATTATGATGAATGGTATTTTCAGCAAAATCTACAAAGAATACAATCTACAAACAAGATTACAAATAAAGATATCGAGGTTATTCGTGTAGGGCTTCTAAATATAAATAATATTGTCTTTTATGCCTATTTTTTTTCTTACTTCATTGAAAGATACAATATAACCGTATTAGAAGAACTTGCTGAAAAAATTAAATTATCTAGCTTTTCTTCTAATAATAATTTAAAATTTGCTACAATTATATCTTTATGTCTTTATAGAATTGAAGAAAAAAGGGCATTGAAGATTTATAAGAAACTAATCAAATATGATGATTTCCGAAATAATGTTCCGCTCCTTTATGTAGATTATTCAAATTTAAATGGCATTTATTCGAAAATTTTAACCATTGTAAAACAACAATCTAAAAAACAAGATGATTTACTTTTTGTTTCATTAATGCGCTTCTATTGGAAATATTATTCTTCTAAAGAATACGTGCAAATAAAGATTGAAAAGCCTATTGATTTTGACTCTTTCCACCCTGTTTTAAAAGGACGTTTTTACGCTTATTTACTTTTAAAAACAGAAAAAAGGGATAAAAAAACAGAAATAGAAATCTTTCAATATTGCATAAAAAAAACCAATACCCATAATATTATCTGGTTTTTAGAGGAAATCATCCCAACTCTTATTTCAAAAAAGAATTTTGATTTTCTAACTGAATTAGTAGATGAGTTTTATGAAGATATTTTTGAAATAGATCGTTGGTCTTCAAAAACAGGGCAAGCACTCTCATTAATAGCAATGGCTAATTTAAATATTAAAAAAGAAAATATGAAAATGGCAAAACTAAATTTAAATCTAATTGAGATTGAGAAAGTAGAATTAAGTTATAGCAATTATGTATCACTCTTTTATTACCAAGCCAAACTAAAAATAACACATCAAAATAAAGCAGAAATAGAAAATAAAAAGATACGTACTAAATTAGAAAACCTTATAGAAAAGACAGGCTTTACAAAATTTAACCAAAGTGTCATAGATTATACATACACTTCTTAAAAAAGAATAAATTTTCTAAATGATCTATATTATAATTGCTATTTTGCTCTTTTCTTTAAATAATGTTTTATGGAAAAAAAACTTGGTGTCCATTTCAATTGCTTTGTTAATGACCTACCGGTCATTCTTTACAAGCAGTTTGGCAATCGGAATTCTAGTGTACTTTCATGATTTAAAAGATTTTAGTATCGACCAAATCCTAAAAACAAGTCTTGCAGCTTCACTTGGTATTATTGGCCTCTTTTGCATGCTAACAATTTTTAAAAAAGCCTCTTTACAATGGGTAGCAATCTACAATTTATTAGGAATTGGTTTTACAATACTATACCTATGGATCTTTAAAGAATTAAACATAAAGTCTTCTTTGCTAGGTATATCTATCATTTCAATTGGTTTTATTTACTATGTATACACAAATAAAAATACGAAATTAAAAATCAATTTAAAACAACATTTATTACTAATTCTAATGACAGTATGTTTTGGAACTTCATCAATCCTAAATTGGGAAAACCTAAACCAAAACATACCTTCAATATTTATCATTACGATTCAAGAATTTCTTGTATTCTTTTGTGGAATGACACTTCTTTTTGTTCAAAAAAAACCCGAACAATTAGTCCATAAATTACAAAAATATTTTAACAGAGTAATTGTTATGAGTGTTGTTATTTTTCTCGGATTACTTTTTAGTTTTTTAGGCTTGGAAATTACAAACCCAATAATTTCTAGCGTTTTGTTTCTTGCCAACCCATTAACAACTATTTTATTTAGTGCTTATTTTTTTAAAGAAAAAATAAAAAATAGAGATTGGGTTTCTATTGCTATAATCACTTTTGGAGCCTTCTTACTGCACATTCAAACTACGTAATTTAGAAAAACATTAATAAATTCATTGCCTTTTAAATAATTATCAAACAAAGAAACCTCACAAAATACTTATATCTTTTATTTTTATATAAGACGACGTCTCTTCTAAGTCAAACATATCAAAAAAAATATGACATCATCAACACTGTTTCTGAAAATAGAATTAAAGCAGATATGAAAATACTTGCAGATTTTAGTACCCGAAACACTTTTTGAGATACCCTTTCTAATACAAACGGAATTGAAACTTAGAACGCTTTATAAAAACATAATTTGACACCATTTCTAGAGGTTACAATAACTGTATCAATTCTTTTATCAAAAAAATTTAATAACTACAGAAATGAGCAATAAAGTTCCGCATGATGCTTTGGCCTTAAACTTAGTTTTCTTTCAAAAAGGAATAAAACACCCAAATAGATTCATAATTAAGAACGGTGATATAGATTCGAGAAATAGTAAGGGTTCAAATTTTACAAAAAATGCACCAAACACAAATGACAATGCCTCTAGAGTGGCAGGAAAAATAGAAGCTGAAAAGGAAAATAGCATTTTAACAACAAAATGTTCTAATCTATAAATAGAAATACTCTTGATAAATCTCAAAAAGAATCAAATAAATTAGGGCAACCATTACTTATAAAATCTAATTTTTTAATGCAAAATTCATCAAAAACTATTGTTGCTTTTAAACTACCTTTGCAGTAAAAATATTCAATGCAGTTTTCTGAATTTCCTTTCCATAAATCTATCTTAAAAGCAGTTGCTGAAGAAAGATATCACACACCAACGTTAGTACAAGAAAAAGCAATTCCTTTAGTTCTAGCAAAAAAGAACGTAATTGTTTCTGCACAAACGGGTACAGGGAAAACAGCTGCTTTTGCTTTGCCAATTATTCAAATGTTGTTTGATAAACAAGGTTTAAAAGATGAAGAAGGTAAGGAGATAAAATCATTGATTGTTACTCCTACTCGTGAGTTAGCAATACAAATTTTAGAAAACTTTAAAACCTATAGCAAATACACAAATTTAACAACTGCAGCAGTTTTTGGTGGTGTTTCTCTAGAACCTCAAAAAGAGATTTTGGCACATGGTGTAGATATTTTAATTGCCACTCCTGGAAGGTTAATTGACCTTTATTTACAAGGATTCATAGACTTAAGTGCTATTGAAATATTTGTGTTAGATGAAGCTGATTTAATGTTGGATATGGGTTTTATAAACGACGTAAAAAAAATAGAACGTTTATGTCCTAAGAAAAAACAAACCTTACTTTTCTCGGCTACAATTCCAGAAAAAATAGATGAGTTAGCAAAAACAATGCTCTATAAACCTGTTAAAGTAGAAATAAATCCAGAAGAACCTACAGCAAAAAATATTGGTCAGTTATTATATTATCTTCCAAAAAAGAACAAAACAGATTTGTGTTTGCATTTATTGAGAAACACCATCAATGGAAAAATAATCATTTTTAGACGTACAAAAATTGGTGTTGATAAATTAGAAGAATCGTTACTTAAAAATGATTATAAAGTAACAAGTATTCATGGAGATAAATCGCAATCAATCAGAAATAAAGCGATTGAAGATTTTAAAAATAAAAAAGCGAATATTTTAATTGCTACGGATGTTGCTGCGCGTGGAATTGATATTACAAATGTAGATGCAATTATTAACTTTGACATCTCTAATGTACCTGAAACGTATGTACACAGAATTGGTAGAACTGGTAGAGCTGGTAAATCTGGAATTGCATTCTCTTTTTGTTCTCCTGATGAAAATGCCTACATCAAAACGATTGAAACTTTAATTGAAAAAACAATTAAGGTTATTGTTGATCACCCATATATCATCAACAAACCAAAACATAAAAAATTACAACCCAATACCGTTAGTAAGAATAAAAAAGGGAGAAAATCTGAAGCTTCTAAAAAGAATAAGAAACGCTGGTATTAATCATCTAGTTTCTTCCTAGAATTAAAAAACACAAAATTGCATCAAATAATAAAAGCCACAATTAAGGATGCTAAACTTTTATCAAAAATTAGCAGAGAATCTTTTTTACCCGCTCACGGTCATTCAGCATCAAAAGAAGATGTTCATACTTATACGAGTTTAAACTTTAGTGAAGAAAACTTTATCAAAGAGTTAGAAAATATAAAAAATAACTATTTTTTAATTTATCATGATGATAAAATTGCCGGATATTCTAAAATAATTTTAAACTCAAAAAACGAAAACATTTCTTATAAAAACGTTACTCTAATGAGTAGGTTGTATTTATTAGAAGAGTTCTACGGGTTTAATTTAGGTAGAGAATTATTCAATTTTAATGTAGAATTGTCTAAACAAAATAATCAAAAAGGAATTTGGTTAGCAGTTTGGACGGAAAATAAAAAAGCCCTAAACTTTTATCAAAAAATGGGATTTGTGAAAGTTGGGAAATATGATTTTAAAATTTCAGAAACACATTATAATCCTAATCATATTCTGTATTTAGAGATCTAAAATTATGTTTTGTTATCTTTGAGAAAATTAAATCAACAAACATGAAAAAAATAAATCTTTCTGTATTTGCAATATTTATGCTCATTATTTCTTGTAATCAAGAGAAAAAAGAGGTGTTAATTAAAAAAGAAAACCCAAATTTTAATCAACTACTTGTCAATTATAACGAAGGTAAATTACAATTAAACCCTTTAAATGCAACTTTTGCGGGTGACAATCGTTTTAACGATCAATTCCCAAATTTTCTTTCTGATACGTATCAAACAAAAGCAAACACTTTTTACACCTCATTTAAAGAACAATTATCTAGTTTTAAAGATGATAATTTAACTGAAAGTGAAAAAATAAGTAAAGCTGTTTTAGATTGGGATTGTAACATGGCACTTGCACAAGGCAGTTTTAAGAATGATGTATTATTACCTATCAATCAAATGTGGACCGTAAACTTAACCATGGGGCAATTAGCCAGTGGTAGTAGTGCTCAACCTTTTGTAATGGTTAAAGATTATACAAATTGGTTAAGCAGATTAGAACAATATAACGATTGGTTAATGACTGCAGAAGCAAGAATGAAACAAGGAATTGAAGAAGGCTATGTTTTGCCAAAATCGATTATAAAAAAGATAGTGCCCCAGTTTGAAAGTTTAACCGAAGTAACCAAAAGTGCAGAAGGTATTGTAGATGTTTCCAATCATTTATTTTATTCGCCAATTAATAAATTTCCAAAAGGTTTTACCGCAGAGGAAACGAGAATGCTCACAGAAAAGTATACTTCGATTTTGAATGATAAATTAATTCCATCATTTAAATCATTGTCCTTATTTTTAAAGTCAACATATCTTTCTGCAGGAAGAGAAAGCAGCGGAATTTCTGAAATACCGAATGGTGTAGCGTATTATAAGCATGCAATAAAAAACTACACAACCACCAATATGACTGCTGATGAAATTCATACACTTGGTTTAAGCGAAGTTGCAAGAATTTTATCCGAAATGGAAAAAGTAAAAGAGCAAGTTAATTTTAAAGGTACTTTAAAAGAGTTTTTTAACAATGTTAGAAATAAAAAAGAACTAATGCCATACGGCACAACACAAGAAGTTATAGCTAATTTTAATGCGATTCATAAAAAGATGAAACCGCAATTAGAAAAATTATTTGGAAACAAACCAAAAACTGCTTTTATCGTAAAACAAACCGAAAAATTTAGAGAGGCTTCCGCAAGCGCAGAATACAACCCAGGTTCTTTAGATGGCACAAGACCTGGTGTTTTTTATGTTCCAATTCCAGATGCTACAACTTATAATGGTTTTCAAGATGAAGCTTTATTTTTACACGAGGCAATTCCAGGACATCATTATCAGATTTCATTAACGCAAGAAAATAACGAATTACCAGATTTCAGAAAAACACTGTGGTATAGCGCTTATGGAGAAGGTTGGGCTTTATATACCGAAAACTTAGGAAAAGAATTAGGTTTATACACAGATCCATATCAATACTTTGGAATGTTGGGCATGGAAATGCACAGAGCTATTAGATTGGTCGTAGATACTGGAATCCATGCAAAAGGTTGGTCTAGAGAAAAAGCAATACAATATTCTTTAGATAATGAAGCAGAGTCTAAAGACGGTATTATATCTGAAATTGAACGTTATATGGCAAATCCTGGGCAAGCATTGTCTTACAAAATTGGGCAGTTAAAAATAAGCGAATTACGCGCAAAATCAAAAACAACTTTAGGAAATAAATTTGATATTCGAGAATTCCATAATGAGATTTTAGAGACAGGCTGTATACCTCTTGCTTTATTAGAAAAAAAAATCGACAAGTGGATTGCTTCTAAACAATAGAAAAACTTATTAAATTTAAATAACCTTGTTTATATGTTTATTTACTTTTTTAACTAAAATAGTACAAATGGAGAATTTTTTAATTTTTTTTGAAACCATGCCTTCGTGGCAAAAATTAGTATGGATTTTTATCTGTATATCTGCAAATTGGATTGTAGAATTAATTATTCCCTTAATAAAATTTAATTACAAAAAATTGAAACATGCAGGCGTAAACATGGTTTTTCTTGCGATGGATTTAAGCATAAATTTACTCTTTGGAGTCTTAACCTTAGGTATTTTTATTTGGCTAAATTCGAATGAGTTTGGTCTCTTATATTTAATAGATTTACCAATTTGGGTAGAATTGTTAATTGCTATTTTGGTGTTAGATTTTTCCGCACAATATTTAGTCCATTATTTGTTGCATAAAATTCCTTTTATGTGGCGCTTTCACATGGTGCATCATAGTGACACAAATGTAGATGCAACCAGTGCAACTAGACATCATCCAGGAGATTATTTAATGAGAGAAGTTTTTGCTTTATTAGTTATTATACTCTTCGGAATTCCGCTTGCTTATTATCTTTTTTATAGAATGGTAACTGTCTTTTTTGCCTATTTTACTCATGCCAATTTTTACATGCCGAAAACAATTGATAAAATATTAAGCCTTGTATTTGTAACTCCTAACATGCACAAGTTTCATCATCATTTCGAAATGCCTTGGACAGATACTAACTTTGGAAATATCTTTTCTTTTTGGGATCGTATTTTTGGAACATTAACGTATGATGATCCTAAAAAAGTAATATTCGGTTTGGATTTATTAGATGGTACTAAAGATCAAGATATTTTATACCAGTTAAAAATCCCTTTTAATAAAGACATTAAACTAACAACTGATAAATGAAAAAAGTAACCTTTCTTTTTCTATATATTTCAACTACTATATTTGGACAAGCAAATACAGAAGTATATGTTTTTGACATTGTTCATAAAGAAGAAATATTTTTTCTTAAAAACAAAGTAAATATTTCTAATAATGAAGGCTACGATAGCCAACCTTTTTTTTATTCTGATAACGAAATTTTATTTGCTTCCAGTAAAAACGGGAATACAGAAATTATTTTACACCATTTAGTTACTGGTGAAAATAGACTGAAATCTAATACCAAAAACGGCGGAGAATATTCGCCTCAAAGAATCCCAAACTCTGATCATATTTCTGCTGTCCGTCTAGACAATGATGGCTTACAACGTTTTTACAAATACGATTTTACATCCAAAAAAAGTACAACACTTATTCCTGATTTAAAAGTAGCGTATCCTAATTGGTTCGATCAAGATATGCTTGTAGCCGTCTCGATCGTAAATGATTCGTTAGAGTTGTTTATTTGCGATTTAAAGAGGAAAACAAACATTGCCATTGCAAAAAATGTTGGGCGTTCTGTGCATAGAATTCCGAATACAAATTTAATGAGTTTTATTAGTAAAGAAAATAAAAGGTCTTGGTTGGCAAAGTCGATAAATCCTGAAACAAAAGAAATAAAAAACATTACTTCTGTTGGCTTATCTGAAGATGTTACTTGGTTACCAAATGGAGTTTTATTGATTTCACAAGGAAACTCCATTTATAAATTTAATCCTAAAAAAGACAAAGAGCCAACTGTGCTTTTTAGTTTTACAGATAAAAACATTAATAATATTTCTAGAATCGCAGTAAACTCTGATGGAACAAAATTAGCGTTAGTTGCAGAAGTATCAAAATAACATTTTATGCAAGAGTAATTTAACAGAAGCCACGAAATAGATATTGATGCTTCTTTAAAGCCTTATGCAAAGAATGTTAAAGTATATCGTTTTCCTAACAAATTAGATTACGAAGGATTAGAAAACATGCGAAAAGGTTATGAAAATTATTTTAAAAACACTCCAGACTTACACTGTAAGCTAATAAAAAGAATTGTGCACAAAGACCAAGTTATAGATCATGAATTAGTGACTGCAAATGGTAGAACTTTTAAGGCGGTTGCTATCTACAAAATGAAAAATGGTAAGATTGCTTCAGTAACTTTTCTGTAAATTATTCAAACCGTTTGTTAAAATGGTTTTTTAAGAAAATTACTTGTACCATAAACATTAAGCCAAAGAATAATATAGCATACATAACAGTATTTGAAACTGAAACGTTTTCTAATAAATTAGGTATTTGAATTTTCTCAAGAAAAGAAAAATCAAGTTTAGGCATTGTTATTAAACTTTTTTCTGACGCCTTAAAAGGAATTAGAACTACTGCTAAAACAGACGCGAAAATAACAACCCAAACCTTTTTAGAGATTAATGCTTTTGTATTAATTACGCTTTTAGAATTTTCTAAAACAATTTTATTCATTAAAGAAGCAGTAAAATCTTTTGACAGACTTTCTGTTTTAATTTCTTTTAAATACTTTTTTGCAAAAGCATCAAATTCTTTAATATGTTTATTTTCTTCCATAATGACTAATTAATTCTGGTTCTACATTTTCTTCAACAATGGCTAATAATCTTTTTCTTGCTCTGTGTAATTTTACTTTTAAATTAGCTTCCGATAAACTGGTTACTTCTATAATTTCTTTCAAACTTAACTCATCAAAATAAAACATCCAAATTATAGAGCGTTCTTCTTCTGGTAATTTCAAAAGACAATCATTCATTACCGTTGCTCTTTCTTTTCTTTCTATACCTTGTAAAATAGTATCTACAGATTGAATTTTATTAAATGTTATCTCATTAATTTCTAACGAATTATTATGATTTTTATTTTTTTTGATCGCATCTAAGCAAGCATGGTATCCAATTCTATATAGCCAGGTACTAAATTTAGAATCTCCTTTAAACTTATTAAGATTCTTAAATGCCTTTATAAATGTATCTTGACTTACTTCTTCTGCTTCTTCTCTATTCTTTGTCATTTTAAAAGCCAAACTAAACACCATATCTTTATATGCATCAACAAGATATGCAAACGCATTTGTATCTCCGTTGATGACTTTATCAATATATAGTTGGTCTTTAGTTGAAGTCATTTTATCTTTGACTGTATAACTTATCTATAGGTTACACTTTTATTGATTTTTTTTAAAATAAATTCTATTAAAAAAAATGGTAATGTATATAAGGTTATTAAAATGAATATTATTTAACTTTTTTTGTAACCTTTACTTAAAATAAATCGTCCAAGCTACAAACACAATAAAATTAATCATTTAAACTTAAAACAATAAATTATGGAAGTAGCAATTTTAGCAGTAATATTTGGATGCTTTTTTGGAGTATTCTATTTATACTTTTCAACAAGAAACAAAGAACGTTTAGCATTAATAGAAAAAGGTGCAGATGCAAGTATTTTTATGTCAAGCCAAAAAAGAAATGCGGCTCCTTTTTGGAAAGTACTAATTCTAAACTTAGGCTTATTAGCTATGGGAGTTGGTGTTGGAATTTTATTAGGATCTCTATTAAGCTATAATTTTGGTTATAGTGGAAGCTATCAAAACAGACCTACAAATTATATAAGTTCAGAAACTTTATATGCAGCATCTATATTTTTATGTGCAGGAGCTTCATTATTAATAGGATTTACTATTACAAAGAAATTAGACAAAGAATAAAAGTAATAACAAAAATAAACTTAAAGCCATTTCATTTATATGAAGTGGTTTTTTTGTTTTTAAAAAGGCTGTATCTTTAAAGAAAATATCTTCCAATGAACAAAATCACCTTTCTATGTATATTGATAACTTTTTCAATTAGCGGACAAACAGATTCAAAAATTTACAATATTATAAATACTATTTCTGCAGAAAATATTAAAGCCGATATAAAAACGCTCACTGAATTTGGAACAAGAAATACATTTTCTGACACGATTTCTGCTACTCATGGAATTGGCGCTGCAAGACGTTGGATAAAATCTGAATTCGAAAATATTTCTAAAAAATGTGATAATTGTTTACAGACCTTTTATCAAAAGGATTTTGTGACCAAAGAGGGCAACAAAAGAGTTCCTCATGATGCCTGGATCGTTAATGTTGTAGCAATTCAAAAAGGAACAAAATACCCTAATAGATATGTTATTATGAGTGGAGACATTGATTCTCGTGCAAGTGATACGATGGATTTTACAACAGATGCTCCAGGTGCAAATGACAATGCCTCAGGAATGGCAGGAACTATTGAAGCCGCAAGAGTTTTAAGCAAATATAAATTTGAAAGCAGTATTATCTATGTCGGACTTTCTGGTGAAGAACAAGGTCTTTTTGGTGGAGCAGGATTAGCAAAATATGCAAAAGATAAAGGTTGGGAAATTATCGGAATTTTAAATAATGATATGATTGGAAATATAACTGGTGTAGACGGAGTTATAGACAATCGTGCTTTTAGAATTTTTTCTGAACCAGTACCTGCGAACGAAACAGAAAAACAAAGAAATATGCGTCGTTTTTATGGTGGTGAAGTTGATGGAATTTCTCGTCAGTTAGCAAGATATACCCATAAAATGACAAAAACGTATATGCCAGAAATGAATCCAATGATGATATATAGATTGGACCGTTTTGGACGTGGAGGACATCATAGACCTTTTAATGATTTAGGTTTTCCGGGAATTAGAATTATGGAAGCGCATGAAAATTACACACAGCAGCATCAAGATATTAGAACAGAAAATGGAATTAACTTTGGAGATACTTTTGAGCATGTAAACTTTGAATATGCTAAAAAATTGACTGCTGTCAACTCGATAACAATGGCTGGATTAGCTTCTGCCCCACCAAGTCCTAAAGAGGTTGCAATTGGCGGAATTATTCAAGCATCTGTAAAATTAAAATGGAATAAAGTTCTTGGTGCTAAAGGATATAAAATATATTGGAGAGATACAACTTCTCCTACTTGGGACAATTCTAGATATGTAGAAACTACCGAATATACTTTAGAAGGAATTGTAATTGATAATTTCTTTTTTGGAGTTGCTGCAGTTGGAGTAAACGGACACGAAAGTGTGGTTGTTTTTCCAAATAAAATTATGAGGTAGTATGCTGTTTCTGTATTCTTTTCTATTTTTTTTATTCATTTCTTATTTCGAAAAGAACACAATATCAATTTTTCTTTTATCATTATAAGACCGTTGCAAGGAAGTACCTAATAAAAAGCACAAAAACCACA
>TARA_B110000046_G_scaffold181762_1_pt1 | contig 12587 bp, 14 predicted proteins | sample TARA_B110000046 | Tara Oceans TARA_B110000046 (sample SAMEA4397157) | marine metagenome | biome: Polar Biome; feature: [DCM] deep chlorophyll maximum layer (ENVO:01000326); material: water (ENVO:00002006), including particulate matter (ENVO:01000060) such as... | depth 40 m
GGAGTCCAAACAGCTTTCAATTTACGAGTCTTAGCAACAATTGCTTCCGACTGCATTTGAATATTGATTTCTGGAATTGAAATTGGAGTGTTGTCAGCATTTAAGTTGTTATTACCATCTTCAAAATCACCTCTTTGAGCGTCATTTGTTTGTAGTAAATACTCAACTTTTAATGCACCTGCTTCAACAACATCAGATCCTACGAAGAATTCGATGTTTGTACCTACAATCTTAGTAAATTGTGGGTATTGAACAGCAGAAGTTGGTAAATCAGCAGCTGAACCTGAAAGATAGAAACCTCTTACAGCTCTAGTATCATAATCAGGGAATGATGCTACTGGAATAGTTAATTTTACAATCTGACCTGAAGCACCTGCAACATAAGACTGAGATACTGAAGAATCAGCATTCAAATCACTATACCAATCAACAGAACCAGTAGCTACAGCATAAGCAGCAGACTGAGTGTTGTTAATTGAATATCCAAATCTACCAGCACCGTAAAGACCACCTGTAGCACCATTACCAAATGGTAAGTTACCGTCAGTATCACCATAAAGTGATCCGCCTTGTACAAAAGGTTGTTTACCTGCAGTTCCGTATTGGAAATCTAGATAAAATACTAGACCAGAAGGTAAATTCATTGGTTGAACCGAAACGAATTCTTTCGCTGCGATTTGACCGAATACCTTTCTTACTAGTGGTAAAGCTACACCTGCCCATTGTGCTCCTGTTCCAGGAGTGAATGTACCTGCTCCAGGAACTGGACCACCGGTGTTACTTTCTTCCATAACTAATTGCTTAGCTTGGTTTTCAAGGATCATAGACATATTGTTTTTCTCAGTTTCGTTTCCGATACCTTCTAACAAGCCTGTCTTGTTCCATTTGTTGGCTAATCTTGCAGCGTCACTTTGTAGTGACTTGTAAGGATTAGCGCTTTCTAAAAGAGAATTTAATTGACTCATTTTTTACGTTTTTAAATTTTAATTAATTGTTTTGTTTTACTTAATTAGATTATTCCAGCTAATTTTTTAAAGCGAGCGACCATTTCATCTGATTCAACAATTGGTTGTTTTTTAGTTGTTTTTGGAGCTGACATATTTGAAGCACTACCTTTAGCTCTAAAGCCTTCGCTTATAGAATTATTTGTAGTTTTTGATTTAACACTACTATTAATAGTTTCAAATACAAGTTTTACTTCTTTAACTGTTTCAGCTTTATCAAAAGCACCTAATACTTTAACCTTTTGGTTTTCAGATAAATTTTTACCGCGGAACACTTTGTTTGTGTAAAGTAATTTAGCATTTAACAAATTGATTTCATTTAGTTCAGATCTTAAAGTAGCAACAGTTTTCATTGCTTCATCTAAATCCTTTTTAACTTCATCCATTTCGTCTTTTGCTTCATCGATTTCTTCTTTACCGTATTCATCAATGTCGTCTTTAGCTTCAGCTACATCTACAGAAGTTTCTTCATCATCTTCTATTTCAATTTCACCATCTGCGTCAACATCAACATCTACATCATCTTCGAATGATTCGCCGGCTTCAATTTCACCTGCACTAACCATATCTTCGATTACGTCTTCGATAAATTTCTTAAGGTCTTCTTCTGACATATCTTCAAGGTCGATATCTTCATCGTCCTCATCCATGTCTTCTTTCTCGTCTTTTTCACCGTCTAAAAAGCCTTCTTCTTCAGCATCAGTACGTTCGTCCTCTTTCAAGTCCTCTTTTTCGTCCTTCATACCATCCTTGTAGCCTTCTTCTTCAGCGTCTGTACGAGCATTTTCTTTAAGATCTTCATCTTTTTCTAACTCTGCTAAAATTTCGTCTAAGTCCATTTCTTCTTCCTCTTTGATTTTACGCATTTTTTCAGTTTCAGTCTCAGCCTTATTATCAGACTTACGATCGTCACCTTCGCGCTTTTCCTTTTTGGTCATGTACTCTTTCTTTTCTGAAATTTCATCATCTTTTGCTTCATCTACATCATCATAAGCTTCATTCACTTCTTCATCTTTTTCCATTTCTTCTAGTTTACTAGCAAACATGGCTTGAACTTGAGGTGAGAAAGCTTCTTCTAATGCGACTTTAGCATTTGCTATTGCAGATTCTTTGACTGCTTTAGCATCGGCGATAGCCTCTTGTAAAAAGTTTCTATTCATTTTCCTAAATTTTTTGTTGGGAAACTACGTTTATTAAGAAACGTAATGGGGGTTATAATAAAAAATTATTGATGTCATATGAGAAATGACATATTATCAATTATACGTATATGCAAAGGTATAAAAGTCGAAAAGACGCATCAAAAAATGAATGCGCCTCTTCTAGGAATCAGGGGTTGTACTGTTAAATTATAATATAGGGCAATGTCCGTATGAACATAATATTTCACCTAATATATTATTTACGTTTTTATATTTATCTTGTGATTTAAATTCTTTATTTTCTCTTACTAAATGCATAAATGAGTCTGGGTTTGAAGGTGTTGAGACAAAATCCCAACATAATAATTCAAAGTCATCTTGAACTTCCATTAATTCACCTTTTTGTTCTAATGAACCCATTCCTCTTGAAGACACACCTACTGTAATCCCACTTTCAACTAATGCTTTAAGTATATTACCATTTGGTGTAGGTAAAATTTCTATTTTACCCATTACATTATCTCCATCCCACCACATTTCAGAAATGTTATGTGATACATTTTGTAAATTTATTACTGATGATTCTGGGTGGTCTAATTCTCCCATTGCTCTATTTTCATCAACTAATACTCTATATTTGTCAATTTCTCTATCCCATAATTCTTTAGAATAATATCTACCATTACCGTTTTTTACTTCAGCAGTAGCTAATATTCCTTCAACTAGGGGTAAACCTCGTTTTGAGCGTGATTCATTTAAAATGACTCCCTTAGGTTTAAATACGTGTGTTTCTATTAGTAATTGACTCATAATGTGTTTTATGCAGTTCTAAATTTTGATAATCCTGAGTATGATTCTTTATTATCATTTGAATTTTCGTTTGAATCTTCGTTAGATCCTTCATTGCTATTAGCATTACTTTCTTCATTTCTTGGTGCCCAATCAGCATCTTGACCATTTTGTCTTTTCCATGCTTCAGGATCCATTTCAGTAACTACTTTTTTGTATGATTTACCACACATCTTTTCATACATTTTTTCCATGCCCGCTTTTTTCTTTTCAAGAACTTTTACTTCACGTTGCATTTCTTTCATTTTTTTCTTATCTACTAATTCAGATAAACTTTCATCTTCGGATACCATAGAAATTCTATCATTTTTACTTTCAATGATTTCATCTAAGGCATTAATTTGTAACTCAAGAGTAGCAATTCTACCATTATTTTCAATCTCGGCTAATTTGCTATCTGTTGTTTCTTTTTTTACTTTCTTTTTTACTTTTACCTTTGGTTTTTCACCTAAAGGACTATTTTCTAATAAGTCTAATAATGATATCATTTTGTTTTCTTTAATTTCTAAATAACCAGTACCTACTTCACCCTCTGGGAAGTCTTTTTTTGTAGCTTCACCATATCCACCACCAACACCCGGATCTTTAACCATTTTACCTTTACCTAAAGCGGGTGCATCTTCAGTATATCCTATTCCTTTAACACCAAATTGAGCTTCCTCAATATAGTATAGGGGGTTTTTATCAATATTTTTAATAACTAAATCTATTAATTCTTCTTTAGTTTTGTCTTTATTAGACACGCAAGTAAGTTCTGTAAAGTATCCTTGGCGGAATTGTTCACCAGATACATTATTAAGCATTTTATCATCTTTATAATCGTACCCTTTATCAGGTGCTTGTAAATCAGTTACTTCTTTTGTTACCTTTTTTTCTATAGCTTTAGCTTCTTCCTCAGAGATTAAGTTCATGTTTTCATCAAACAGTTTAAACCAATCTGGTCTTTTAACTTTTCCAAATCCTACATAAAGGTTTTCAGCTATAATGCTTCTACCAATTAGAGCAGATGATGCTTCATCAAACCCTGCAGCATTACGTACTAAATTAGGATATTTAGCTTTAACTTCTTTAAGGAAAATATGCTTACTGCCTTTTCCCTTTTTAATTTGGTTGTATTGTTCTTGTAATGTTTTCATTTATTCTCCTTTTAATAAGTCTTTTATATCTTTTATATAATCTAATACTAGATCTGTTGGTTTTATAACTGAAAATGATGATGGGTTTTCTGTGTAATAATCCCCTGTTTCATTCTTAGCATTGCTCAACATCTTATAAATATCATTAAGTTGTTGTTCAATTACATCAAAAGCAGCTATTCTTTCTTGTTGGAATGATTTTACATCATCAGCTTCAAATAACTGCTTAACTTCTAAACCAGATCCTTTTATTTTTTTAGGTACTAAACTATATTTAAATTGTTTTATATATGCATTATCTTTAACTCCATCTTCACTTGCCTTAGGACCAGGTCCTAAATCAGCTCCTATCCCCTCATTTGTTTTTTTCTTTTTCTTTTTAAAAGCATAAGGAGTTGCATATTGCATTCCTGTACCTCCTGTAAATGAAGCAGATCCTGCTCCTCCCCCAGTTGTAGACATTTCATCTAATTCTTCTTCTGTAAGTTGTCCTTTTAATTGAGAGTAAAATGCTGGGTATTCTTTTCTTAAATGAGTTCTAAATTTATTAAATACCTTTCTCTGATCATCATATATTCCTCTTAATATTTCGTCATCTCTAACAGACTCACCTTTTACTAAATCATTAGCTGCATCTCTAGATAATTTTAGTTGTTTAATTAGTTCAGAAAATGATGGTAGTTTAACAATTGTATGTCCAATACCCCCACCTTCAGAAGTATTTGAATATTTGAAATAGGTATCACCATCATCAGATATAAAATCTTTAGGATGCCATTTACCGTATTTATTTTCAATCCAAGATTTTAATTCTGGACTTACGTTTCGGTTTTCGGTTATACTTTGGTATATTTTATCTACTATATTACCCATTTGACTTTATTAATTCTTCTAATAATGAATGATATTGTAACAAATCAACTAAGTGATCACTTTTAATAGTTGTTTTTTTATTTAACTCACTAATTAAAGAATTAACTTCATTTAGTTTAATCTTAATTACTTTACTTTCTGTTTTAGCAATTTGAGATTTAATTGATTCTTTAATAAAAAGAACTTCTTTATTGTAAAATTCTTTTAATGATGGTGTATTATCTACAGACTCAATAAATTCTTTAAGAATATTCTTTTGTCTAGAGTTTAATGTTGAGTATTTATCATTAAATTTTTCTAGTAATACATAATATGTTAATGTGCGAATATCTTTATCTTGAGATTTAAACTCTTCAATTACATCTTCTTTAATATTATCTCTATTTATATCTTTAGATGTTAAATATTCTAATAGTGTAACTTTATTATCTATAATTTGGTTTGGGTCTATTAATTTTTCTGTGTTGTATGTTTCTAATAAAGTATACAATGAAGCTTGTGCCTTATAATCATTAAGTTTTGTTTTAAATAAATCTTCAACATTATAGTGAGCTTTAAGTTCTTTTATAAGATTGTATTTTTCTTTTCTAATCCTAGTTCTATTAAGTCTTTTTGAAGATTCTAATATTGTATCTAAAACTGTACTAGCTCTAGTACTATCTAAATTTTTAGATTTAAATATAGTTTCATATAATTTATATTCTTTTCCTAACTCAGTATTTACAAAGTGGGATTTTAGAATATTAATAGCTGGTGAATCTTTTCCTGACAGGGTTTCTGATGTAATTTTTCTTACTATTACCTCGAATAAAATGCCTGTATTCCTGAATTTTGAATGTTTTATATACATCAATCAATATTTTTTTATAAATATACTAAAATTATTGTTCCTTAATATTTGACTCGTCAAGAAGCGAACTTTTTGCGGGTTTATCTTCAAATACTAACTTTTTACCCGTAGGGATAGATTTTAACATGGATTGATGCTTTGCAAAGTGGCTGTTATTTTCTAAAGCCATACCACTTTTATTTGTATCATTATAATCCTTTTTCATACCTTTAGCGCCTAATCTATCTTTACCAAAATTATCATCTTGGGTATTTCTTTTAGAAGCTTTTTCTTTTGGTCTACCTAATACATCTTTATTTCCATCTTTATCATATGTTTCAGGTTCAGGTACACCTCCTGGATCTGAATACATTCTTCCTTTACCATATAATGAAGCTAAGTCATGAGGAGTACCATATGATTTACCAGTTTCAACTGGATCATTACCTTCTGCTTCTATTTGGTCTATCCTAAATTTACGTTTGGCATCTTCTCTAATTAAATCTCTAAAATCATCATATTGATCTTCACTTAAGTGGAATAGATGATCATAAATAAAATCAGAAGGAAATAAATTGGTTTCAGTCATTTGAGCGGCTAAATCCATTTTTTCTTTCATTAATGCTACCCTTTCTTGATCATATATAATTGATGGGGTAGTTAATGATAATTCAAAATTAGCTAATTGTTCATCTCTATAGCCCTGAGTGTATAAATGGACTAACCCTATTTTATATAATTCTGATACTATAATTCTTTGTATTCTTTCAATAGTACGTGCAAATCTAATATCTTGAGCTGCTAGTGTTGCTTTACCATCAGTATTTTCATCATACCCTAAAAATGCTTTTGGTACTTTTAAGGCAGCAAATAATTTATCTCTTAAGTATTCAACATCAGCAATCCCATCCCATTGTAACCCGTTTGCACTTTCAATTTTAGTACTTGAATCATTACCTCTAACTGGAATGTAATAATCTTCTAAGAGGTTTTGCATGTTGTATCTTAAGTTATACTCTCCAGTTTTTTCATCTACGTGAGGAGTACGTTTAAGTTTACTTAATGTTTTTTCCATAAAGGCATCCACCTCATTTGGGGGGATTGAACCAACATTCATATAAAAGATACGTTTTTCAGGTGCACGAACAATCCTATGGATTAACATAGCATCTTCCATTAAAACATACTGTTTAAATAATTTACGAGCAGGCTCTATATATGATCTACCATAAGGTAAAAAGTTCATATCTGTTAATAGACGGAAATGAGCCATTTCATAGTTATCAAATATAATAGAGCGGGAATTATTAACTCCAGCATTTGGTACACTCATCATACCATAATCTGATGCTGATACTCCTTCTGGGTCAAATCTAAATTTAACTTCAGTGGGATTTTCACCATCACCCTCCATTCTTTCAATATGGAAAGCAGTATAAGGTATTACATTATATACTCCATATTTTTCAGCTATTTCTAATTTTAAGAAAAAATCTCCATATTTAGCTAAATTTCTAACCCAAGGCCAAAGATTAAATTCAATATTTAAAACATCATAAAACAAATTATATAATATTTTTTGGATATCTTCATCAGAAGATTTAATTTGTAGCACTTCACCCATATCGTTTTTAAGGGTAGATTCATCAGCTATAATATCTAAAGCAGATGCAACAATAGCATCTGTATCCATTGCATCATATTCTGAGTATAGCATAGGTCTTAAATACTGATAGTTGAAACCAGCTTGTTGACCATATAAGGATGTTGATGAATTTGAATAGATTCTATTAAATCTATCTACTAATGAATTTGTTTCAATTTCTCCACTTTGTTGGATTTTGTTAACATCGAAAACTTTAAGTTGACTACCCCCTACATTACGAATTATAACGTCTGTAGAAAATAATCTTCTTAATCTTGAGAATAAACCTGTATCTGCCATTTTATTTATTTATAAATATTATAATAACCATTTTATATCATGAGACTTACCATTTATTTTCATCTCATAAGGATTTTCTATTGAATTAATTGCTGAGTGTCCTCCACTATATGTTACTTTGTTGGATTTTACACTACCTAATGTTGCCCTTGTCATATCTAAACTCTGCTGTTGAAATTTTAACGATGTGTCTCGTAGGAACATACCAATTCCAAATGACATAACCAAGTCATCGTTATAACCAGTTTGAGCTTCTGGTCTTCCATTTTTCCAGATAAATACCTTCATTTCTTCTATTAAACGTTTTGACCGAATTATCACAGATTTATCTCCTACAAATTCTCTAAATTTATTAATACAAAGAGGTCTTGTTCTCATTGACATTGTAAACCCAGGTACCATCTCTGAATTACCTTCAAATACTCTTAAAAATGACTCAGCCGTTAAAGCATCTGATTTTGGGGATTGGTATAAATTTTTATATCCTCTTTCTTGTATCGCATCTAAGGTTGCCCACCCTATATTAGCATTTTCTACTACTAACATAGCATTATTATATTCTGTAGATAAACCTGTTAAAAAATATCCAAATTCTTTAGGAGGCATTTGTCCCTTATATTCTGCTACTTGTGTATTTGTAGCTATATCCATCACATGACATGCTGAATAGTCTTTACCATCACCTCGTGCAACATCTGCTACAACCATATATTCTCTAGAATAATCTGGTGATTCCCAAACCCATAAATTTTGGTCTACTCCTCTCCTTTCCATAGGATCTTTAATCGTAGTTTCATTTAAAAACTCAATCCATTCATTGTAAAATACAATATCACCTGATGTGCTAAAATCACAATCACATTCTTGAGATGCCATTCTAGGATCTCCTAATAATTCATCTTGACTATCTCTCCATTCTTGATTTCTTTCGGGGTGGACAAACCAAGGCAATTTAATGGGTATAAATTGATTTTCATTAGCTTCGGCATTAACCCAAGTTTTATGAAACCAGTTTCCTGTACCATATGGAGTACTTAATACTATAGCACCCCCACCAGTTGCTAGTGTTTGTTGAGCTGATGCCCAAATCTCACCAATATTATCAATAAAAGCTGCTTCATCTATTAGTAGTAAAGATACTGCTTCAGATCTACCAGCATCACTACTAGCTGATGTCGCTTTGATTATAGATCCATTATTTAATCTAAGTGATAGTTTGTTATTTTCTTCTGCTTTTATGGATAACCATGATGGTAAATTGTCATACATAAATTTTACCTTAGTAACCATGTTACGCGCTGTTTCTTGTTTAGTCGCTATACATAACACGTTTTTATCCTTATGAAACAACATTAACCATAAAGAATAACCGGCTGATAGGGTTGATATTCCTAATTGTCTTGACTTTAATATTATTGAATAAGGATTATCTCTAACTAAATGTAAAGTTTTTTCTTGAAAAGGATATAAATTAAACTGGATTCTACCTCTTTGAGGGTGTTGGATAAAACAGTATTTTTTCATAAAATGGGCTGGGTCCTGAGCACATTTCATGTATTCTTGTCTTATTATTTTTTTTAAATCTTCAGCCATTTATTTTTTACCTATTTTCATATAATAACTACCTGATATAATTGGTTCAAAGTTTTCATTAACACCTATCCCCAAACCATATATGTTTTTTCTTTTTGATTTGTATAATATTCCCCCACCTAAATAATTAATTTGTGATGATCTACCTGCTGCATTTAAACCCCAATAAAATTCTCTATTATTAAGATAGATTTCTTGAGTTAATGTTGTTGTTGGGATTAATATATCTGATTGTATTTTTCTTGAAAATATTTTATTTTGAGTTATTGTGTCTGTTATCGTTACAGTCCCTAAAGAATCCAATACAATTTTATCTACATAAACATTTTTAGCATAATATTCTTTTAATACTTCTAATGTATCTATGGGGGTATTTATTATTATAGTATCATTTTCATATACAGTTACAACTTTTTCAATCCATTTAGGAACATATTCTACTTTATTAATAGTAATAGTATCCCATTTAGTTTCAACTTTTGTTATAATTGTAGGTTCAATAATATCCTGATTAGAAGAACAACTCCTTTGTAATAAAAGGAGTACTACTAAAACTACAATGAGTAAAAATTGGATATTTTTAAAGAAGACCTTCAAGCTCTTTTTTTATTTTTGTTAATTCTCTTAAACGATCTGTAAGTTTTTGTTTTTCAGAACCTTCAGCATTTTTCCATTTTTTAACTACTCGTTTCATCTCAGCTGATGTTTGTTGAAGTTTAGATGCTAGTTTAGATACAGAATCTCCTTTTTTAGCTCCCTTCATTGCTTTCTTATCCATTTCATCCTCATCATCATCTTCTTCTTTCATAAGATTTTGGGTTTTTTCCAATTCCTTATTTAATTCAGCTTGTGCATCGGCTTTAGCACTAATCTCATCTGCAGATTCTGCTTCTAATAATTCAAGGATTTCTTCTTTAATTGATGCTTTTAATTCTGATTTCTTCATTAGAGTATTTTTGTTATAAATATCATAAAGAAATTGATTGTTTAACTAATTTTATACGTTCTTCTGTTGAACCCTTTATTTCAATTAAGTTTTTTATCTTATGCCTGTATTTAATAATTAAAAGTTGTATATTTTGGTCAATTAATTTTCTATACTCAGCATCCGTTTCTCTAACACCATTATTTTCTATATCAACACCTTCAGGTGAGACGTAAAATATATAATCATATTCATCTAACATATTACTAGCAAATGAACAAAAATCATCTGCTTCCATATAATTCATAGACTTAGAACATTTAGCAAACGCCATCACATCAATAATAGTTCTGTCTGTTATAATATTATCCTGCATTAATTCACTAGCTCTTTCAGCTAAAAATACAGACTGACCCTTTACAGTACTATCTGTATTTAGTGGGATTCCCATTTCCATGAGATATTTAGAACGTTCTGTCCTAAATTTATAATTTTTTAATTCTGGTAGTTCAGATAAAGCATTAACTAAAGTTGTTTTACCTACTGACATTGTACCGCAAAAACCTATTTTCATAATTAATTTATTTATTTCCAAAAATATATAAAACTTTGCCCATATCCTAGATGAACAAAATGATTATCATATCCTTTAGATCGTATTGATTTTATAAATTCTAATCTTTTTTCATTTCTTTCTGTTTCACTAATTTCGACATTTTCATGATATTCTACAAAAATTTTTGAAATTTTATCATATATAGCCTTAGTAATTTGAGGCATGATTTTAATTTCATGTCCCTCGATATCTACTTTCAAAAAATCAATATGTGAAATTTTATTAGAATATATAAAATTTTCTAAAGTAATACAGGGACGTGAAACATTATCCCACCAATCAGGCCATTTAGGAATATCAATATTACCATCATAATCCGCAATAGCTATATTAAATACTTCCCAATTATCTCCTTTATTCATTGTTAAAGCATCATACACCCCAGGATCAGGCTCAATACAATATATTTTAGAAGCACCACACATTTCTGCTCTTAGAGCTGACATGCCTATGTTTGCCCCTAAATCTAAATATATATCTCCAGATTGGATACCGGGTCCATTGTTGTTTAACTCATCATGAATTAAATTTCCATAAGCCATAGCTCCTTCCCAACCATATCTACTACCAACATCCATAGCGGTACCACTGACATCCCAATCTGAAATATCTATTAATTTTTTACTTTTTGTGTAAAACTGTTTTCCGTTTCTTATCATTATATACTATATCTTTCTGTGCCTAACATTATTTTTAATACGTTTTCAGGAATTGCTGAATCTACATAAGGATCTAACTTAGCTATTGCTTGGGTAACATCTTGTGCTATAATAGGGACGGTTTTAATTGTTCCTCTATCAACATATCTACATTCATACAATAAATTATTTTTTATTTTAGATAAACCTAATAATTTTATTTCTAATATAGCTGTATTTATATTTAGTTCTTGTAAAGAAGCTGCTAATTCTTGATCTTCTTGTTTATATTTTTTTCTAATACTCATAATTAAAATGGTAAGTTTATTGGGTCTAATTGTGAAGACCCCATTCCTATTCTATAACTGTCACTATCAAAATGCTGTGTTGACACTTCAAATATACAACTCCCTTCTTCAATAGCCAACATTTGGTGTGGTTGTCCTGGCATTAAATGAATGCAGTCTCCTTCTCTTACTATTACTTGGTGATGTTTAGCAGTTTCAGTGTCAATGTAAGTATATTGAAATTCACCTTTACTAATATACCAGGCTTCATCTTTTAATAAATGGTAATGCATTGAAAAAGATTTGTCTTTTTTAAATACTAATAACTTACCACAATAGAGTTCATTATTAATTATCCATAACTCATGACCCCATGCTTTTTCGTAAATTTCCCCTTTATAAGGCATTGCTTCTAATGTATGATCTCTCATATTAATGTCTTGATGTTCCTTTTCCAGCTGATGTTTTGTACCAAGGTAAACCTTCTCTTTCCTTCATTATTTCTCTAAATGATTCTTCATCATATTCAATTCCACTTAAAAAGTATCCTCTTTTAAACTCTGATTGTTTGTTAATGGGTACTATTGCGGGTGAATCATATCTGTGGTGTTTAAAATGTTCTTCACCTTCTAACCTAATTAAATAATGTCTAGCTCCTTTATATTTAATTACTTTTTCTTCATAAAATTTACTTTTCATAATTTTTATTTATTTAATTTATTAGTATTCTCTTTTGGCATTGTTAATCCA
>TARA_B110000046_G_scaffold23553_1_pt1 | contig 12575 bp, 11 predicted proteins | sample TARA_B110000046 | Tara Oceans TARA_B110000046 (sample SAMEA4397157) | marine metagenome | biome: Polar Biome; feature: [DCM] deep chlorophyll maximum layer (ENVO:01000326); material: water (ENVO:00002006), including particulate matter (ENVO:01000060) such as... | depth 40 m
TTAACTGAAAAAAAAGTAGGTCCGAAAACGATTAAGATTCCTTACACTGATGTAACCACCTATTTAGGATATGCTGCACAAGGTAATGAGGATGAGGTCAAGGACGGGAAGAAATACTACTATTTATATTTGTGGATTCCTGCGGTGGCTCCTGAACTAGGAGTTAGAATGATGTCGCCTGTGGGGAATGCCAAAGTAAAGAACGCAATTGAGTCCGATGAGTTCGTAGAAAATAAAAATTCAACAGCTTATTTTGACACATACATTACACTTGAAAGTTCAGGTATTTATAATAAAGAAGGGGCTACTCTAGAAAATATTCAAAAAGCAAATTGGAATACCCTTGCTAGAAATGATGATAGTGGAGAAATGCCAACTAACCCAGGTGGCAGAAATTACAATTCATTATTAAGGTATAAAAGTCAGGTTAGCGACCCTACAAAAGCATTAACAGCTGGATTATATCGTATTGGTTTTACAACCTATAAAACTGGAGAGGTTGAAGGTACGTTTCTTGCACAAATTGGAGCACCCATTAAATTACCAGGGGTAATTGTAACAAAAGATATCAGCAAATTGATAGAACAACTCAATCAATAAATAAGTACTACGTCTAGAATTAAAAGTCCTGCCTCTGTAGGACTTTTTTGTTTTAAAAAGGGCTAATCATCAGCATATCTTCTTCTTGTAATTCAGCTCCCTCAAGCCCCCTTAAGTAGATTAAATACCTTACTTAGACAAGTGTTAAACATCGTCATATACTCTCTAATACGGGGTTATAACTATGCTATACAACACCCCTTGAAATAGGAAACCAATTCCTATTAACCCCATCCCTTGTTTGGTTTTATTAATGAGATTGAAATGTTTGGGGTTTTGTTGAGGTTCTAGCTGAGGTTAGAGGTTATTTAAAAAAAATTATCTTTGAACTCTTAAAACATTTAATTAGATTCAAGCCTTATGTTATTTAGAATAAATAACTTAAATACAGTTCAATACAGAGCTGTATTCCTTATCTGTTCTTTTTGCTCAGTAGGTTTCTGAGTAACAACTAATCACTCTTCTCTAGTTGGATTTAGGGCAATGGATCTTGGGGGTAATTAAGAGTGCTAAACATCGGCATATCCTACTCCTGTAGCTCAGCTACCTCAGGCCCTCTTAACGTAGATAGAAAAAAACTTAATGAAACACAATAATATGAAAGCACACACAAAAGAAACACAGGCAACAATGACACCTCAAAAGTCATTAGATTTTTTAAAAGAGGGAAATATTAGATTTCAGAATAACCTGAAAGCTAACAGAAACCTCTTAGAACAGGTTAATGACACATCAGAAGGGCAATTTCCCTTCGCAACTATTCTCAGTTGCATTGATTCTAGAGTTTCTGCCGAGCTTGTTTTTGACCAAGGATTAGGAGATGTGTTTAGCATTCGTATTGCAGGTAATTTTGTGAATTCAGATATATTAGGCAGTATGGAGTTTGGTTGCAAATTGGCTGGAACAAAGTTAGTAGTCGTATTGGGGCACACTGCTTGTGGAGCAATAAAAGGAGCTTGTGATGATTCTAAACTAGGTAATTTAACAGGAATGCTTGACAAAATTAAGCCAGCTGTAAAAGCCGTTATAGAGCCACAGGATAATAACTTGCGAAACTCATCAAATTCGGAGTTCGTTAATAATGTTTCCGCTAAAAATGTTGAATTAACCATTGATAACATTGTAACAAATAGCTCAGTTTTAGCAGAAATGCATAACAATGGAGAAATAAAAATTATAGGTGCTATGTATGATATCAACACAGGGAAAGTACTTTTTTATGATTAAAATCAATTACAATGTTTTAATAGTAATATTAGTCCTTGGGTTAATATTACCTACATATGTTAAAGCTCAAGAAAGCAATTTGGGAAATTGGTTAATGTATATTGGGAGTAAAAAAATCAACTCTAAATGGAATATACATAACGAAATTCAGTACAGAAATTATAATGGTATTGGTGACTTGGAGCAATTGCTATTAAGAACAGGCTTAAGCTATAATTTTGAAGATAATATTTTATTAGGTTAAGCTGATAACTGCATTGCAAATTCAATTTTTGATTACGATTATGAAAAAGGAATCGCCAAATTTGAATTTGAAGGTACTGATAATGAACTTATAGAATCCGGCGAAGATTGTGATGGAAGTGCTGAACTATGGGGTGTGTATGAAAGAATTGAAAAGTTTATTGAGGAATTTAATATTGACTGGGAAACTTGTGAATTTATAGATGATTCCGGAGAAGATTGGGCAGAAAATTAGGCATATCTTCTTTTAATTCTTCTAATTCAGCAACTTCTAATCCTCAAAATGGATCGTCAAAAGGTATACTCGCACTGCTACTTTGAATAATAGGAGGAGCAAAAGCGTCCAACTTTCGTTGAACGCTTTTTTTATGTGCTAAATTTTTCGATCAATACAGCTAGACTTGGATGCGAATCACTCGTTACTCCTCATAAAGCCCAATCAAGCCCGTATCGTTGAAAGGACCGTCAATTGGCTCGCCATCTAAATCAAATAATTGTAAACGCAATGGAGTGTTCCTTTTTAATAAATAAGTTGCATTTGGAGCTAGAGTGAAACTTAGGCTATCAATTTGCATCGCTACTGAAGCGTCTTCTGATTCGTTCATAATTTGATAATCAACTACAATTCCCTCTTCCTTAGTTATGAGATTTTGGAATAAGTGAGGCTGACTAGCCTCAAAACTCCCTTCGCCATCACCTATATAGTAATTTTTAACCCAAAAACTAGAGCTCACACCATTAGAATTCGACAAACAAACAAAAATTACATTGTTACCCTCAAGTAGGTCTAATTCCAAAAGTTCCTCTTTTACAATTGATACATTTCCATTATTGATTGAATAATGTAACTCTTCATCCCCTTCTAGATCTATTTCAAATTCTAATTTTAGCATATCGCCTTCTTGGCTGTCTGACTTTAACTTCAATTGTTTTTCTGCTACTTGGTTTAAAATTGGAATCAATGAAATGCCATTTTTAACAATCGAATGCTCTTCATCTAAAGCTAAAACAGTTTCTATTTCCTTTTTTTCGTTTACGCAAGAAAAAAGGGCTAACCCAACACATAGTACTGTTAATAATCGTTTCAATTCGTTCAGTTTAGACATAAAAAAACCACGCAACGTTAAACTTATTGAGTGGTTTAAAATTAATTTTTTGTTGCTTACTCAACTATCACTGTTATGGTAGCGCTCATTTGCTCCCCATAACTTTGGTGATATCCGTCAGCAAATTGCATCGTTAACGTGTGCTCACCTACCGGTAAATCTAATTCCGTTTCCAACTGTCCTTTTCCAAAATGGATGTTTGTTGAATCTGCAGGAACAATAGCTCCTCTTTCAATAGCAGCTCCATTGATGATAATATGATGGTGCCCTTTCCCTTCATTCAATTCCCCTGCAGGCTCTACTTCCATTCCTTCTATACCAAACTCAACTTTTACAGGAGAAGTAACTGTCTGTCCATCTTCTAGGTTCGCAAAAAATACTTTGCCTCCTTCAGGAATAGCAACTGGCTCCGCTTCTGCCGCTTTTTCTTCCATTTCATCATGATTATGGTCTTCGTGATCTATAACTGCTTCATGCATTTCATCGTGAGACATTTCTTTTTCTTCTGTTGCTTTTGGAGTTTCTCCGCAAGAGGCTAAAAATAATCCAAGTGCAATTGCTAGTATGTTTATTTTTTTCATGTTCGTAGCTTTTTATGATTCGAATTCAATTAATATTTCATTTTTTTCAACTGCATTCCCTTCTGTAACGCAAATTAACTTTACAACAACGTCAGCCGGAGACTTTAATACATTCTCCATTTTCATCGCTTCTAAAACTAATAACGCCTCTCCCTCTTTCACTTGTTGCCCTATTTCAACTTCAATTTTGAGGACCAATCCTGGCATTGGAGCTTTCAGCTCTTTCGCAACATTGCTAGCTAAATTATCCATTCCCAATTGCTGTAACAATAGATCAAAACGATCTTCTACTTTCGTTTTGTAGGTGTTATTGTTGACTTTTAGTTCAAAGGTTTTATTTGCTGCATCAGCTCCCACTACTTCAACTGAATAAGATTTCTTATTCTTAATAATATGAAATTTCCCAGGTTTTATTTCTATCTGATCCCAATTAATGGAAAAACCGTCAAGATCTGCAGAAATTCCTGTTAAACCTTCAATGGAATAACTATTTCCGTTTTCAATTTCTACCTTCAACTCACTCATAACAGCACAAATATACATTTTATGCATTTACCCTTCATCATATTCAACTTGATAATTCTAAGTTAAAAATGCACTTTTGCAACGCAAATTTAACTACCATGAGAAAAATTCTTATCCCACTATCAATCATAACATTAATTGGCCTTATTCAAGCTTGTAAAAGTGTTGAGCCCTCAGTAGTTCCAACCGAATATGTTACTCTTGGCACCATCGACATAGACGCAAATAGCCCTAGAGAAATTTATAGGGCTTCTGAGAAGAGAGTTAACGACATTCTGCATACTAAATTAGAAGTCAGCTTTGATTGGGATAGTGCTTACCTATTTGGTCAAGCTAATTTGACGATAAAACCACATTTCTACGGCACGGATAGCTTGATTCTAGATGCCAAGGGTTTTGAAATTCATGAAGTAGCCATGGTAGACAATATTGGCAAAAAGTCTCCCCTTAAATATATTTACGATACTACTTTCTTAAAAATTAATCTTGGTAAAAGATATACAAAATCAGATACCTTCCAAGTATTTATAGACTATACCGCGATGCCCAACAAATTAAAAGCAGGCGGCAGTTCTGCAATTACAGGCGACAAAGGGCTATACTTTATTAACAATGATGGTGCTATTCTAAATAAGCCAAAACAAATTTGGACTCAAGGAGAAACAGAATCTAGTTCATGCTGGTTCCCAACGATTGACTCTCCAAATGAAAAAACTACTCAAGAAATTTACATTACAGTAGATTCTAATTACGCTACACTTTCTAACGGGGAGTTAATTTTTCAAGCAGAAAACGAGGATGGGACGAGAACAGACTATTGGAAACAGACTTTACAACATGCCCCATACCTTTTTATGATGGCCATTGGGGAGTTTGCCATTGCAAAAGATGAGTGGAGAGGGAAGTCTGTGCATTATTATGTAGAAAAAAAGTATGCTGAAGTTGCAAAAGAAATCTATCCAAATACAGTTGAAATGTTGGAATTTTTCTCCACTAAATTAGGATACGATTATCCATGGGATAAGTACCATCAGGTAGTGGTAAGAGACTACGTTTCTGGAGCAATGGAAAATACTGGAGCTGTTATTTTTGGTGACTTTATTCAAGGGAACAAACGGTTTTTAATTGACAATGCAGGTGAAGACATTGTAGCACATGAAATGTTTCACCATTGGTTTGGGGACTTAGTTACCTGTGAGTCATGGTCAAACTTGCCTTTAAACGAATCATTTGCAACTTATGGGGAGTATTTGTGGAACGAGCACAAGTATGGAAAAGACCAGGCTGATTTGCACATAGATGGAGATTTGAAAGTGTATTTAGCCCAGTCTAAAATTAATAAAGAGACTCTTATACGATACAATTACAGCAATGAAATGGAAATGTTTGATTCCCATTCTTACCAAAAAGGAGGTCGGGTGTTGCATATGTTACGAAACTATGTTGGCGACGAGGCATTTTTTGCAGGACTACAGCTTTACCTGAAGGACAACGAATTTCAAACAGTGGAAATTCACAATTTGCGGTTAGCCTTTGAGGAAATAACTGGTGAGGACTTAAACTGGTTTTTTAATCAATGGTTTTTAAGTGCAGGCCATCCTATAATTGATATTGAAAAAAACTTTGCAGATGATAAATTAACTATTACCGTAAAACAAACACAAGATGGAGTGGATATTCCTGAAGTTTTCGAAATTCCCACAACACTTTCTATTCTGCAAGCAAATGGTTTGGTTAGAGAAAAGAAAATTCGGATTGCCAAGAGAACCGAAACATTAGAATTTGCATTAAACGAAGCTCCACTATTAGTGAATTTTGATGTTGACAAGGTACTGTTGGGTCAAATTGACCAAAACTTTGAAAAAAGTGAAGCAATTACGTTGTATAACAATGCAAATCACTTTTTAGATAAAACAAAGGCAATCACTCTAATTAAAAATAAGAAGGATTCCGCTTCCTTAGATTTAATAGAAACAGCATTAGAAGACAACTTCTGGTATGTTCGAAAATCAGCCATTCAGGCTGCAAAGAAACTAGCCAAGGAAAGACCTAGTAAAATGTTGGAAACACTTCAGAAAATTGCAAAATCTGATAAAAAGTCAGAGAACAGAGCTGCAGCAATCACGGCTATTTCAAAGTACTTTATTGAGGAAGTTGATCTGACTTTCTTAGAAGAAAGAAAAGAAGACCTTTCATACAACGTGCTTTCTGCAACGTTAGATGCTGTGCACAAAAAAGATGCTAAAAAAGGTTTAGAGTTAGCTGAACAACTCGAAAAGGAAGACAACACAGGAATACAAACGACAGTAGCCAACATTTATGCTGCAGATGGAAATCCTGAGAGGCAAGTGTTTTTTGAGAAAGCGATTAAAAATGCTACAGGATTTGGGAAGTATGGTCTTATGAACAGTTATGATGATTTTTTAGCAAAGCAAGAATTTGCAGTTGTTGAGAAAGCTCTGCCAACGTTGGTCGAAAATAGCAAAGGAACAGGCATTTGGTTTGTGCGAATGGCCGGTCTAAATTCATTGATTAAAATGAAAGCTAAAAACACGATGGCTATTGAACTATTGAACGCAGAAATAGCCAAGACAGAAGATAGTGCTGCTAAAGAAAAGTTGAACAACTCTCTGACTCAAACAAAGTCAATAAACGAAAAAATTGTTGTCGCCCTTATGGAGCTTCAAAAAGTTGAAACTAACGGTAATATGGAAAAGATGATCGATGGTGCCTTAGAATAAAGGTTATTTCCTTCCAAAGTCTGCAGGTATTTCACCCCAAACTTTGGTTTCCCATTTTATTATTTTATTCGGGTAGTCATTCGTATGCAACCATTTTAGCGCCCGGTCTATCAACTCAAATGAATCTTCATTTGAAGCATCTCGAACTAACTTAGTGTTCACCCTTTTTCGATTAACCCAGCCAATTGCAATTTTGCTGTCGGAATAAATCGGAGTATACTTATTCTGCTTTTTTAAAAAAGCCAACGCATGCACCAATGCTAAAAATTCTCCAATGTTATTCGTAGAGTTTTTAAAGGGTCCCTTTTTAAAAATTATTTTTTTAGATCGTGTTTCCACTCCTTGGTATTCCATAATGCCGGGGTTCCCGCTGCATGCAGCATCAACAGCAATGGTATCCATCTCAGGATTTCCAATCAATGCCCGCTTCTCTGCAGAAATTGCAACTTTCGGTTGCGCAACACCTTTATATTTAGCATAAGTTTCTTTCGAAGCTTTGGTTGCAGCAGTTAGGTCGGGAAAAGCTTTGTATTCAGCTCCTTTATAACCATCGATACTTTTTTTACACTCGTCCCAAGTGTCGAAAACTCCCTTCTTCTTACCCTTCCAAACAACGTAAAGCTTTTTCTTATTCATATTTTAACTCAAGAAAACTTTTATATAACGAAAGTACACAGAAGTTTAGATGGAAGACCTTTATCATTAGATTTGCAAATATGAGTTTTACTATAATCACTCTTAACCTTACAAATTACCTTGATGCGCTGGTGTTTCAAGAAAAAAATTTTAATGATCAGCTAGAAAAAAAAAATAAAGGGAAAAAAACAAGCGACACCTTAATTCTTCTCCAACATACTCCTGTATATACGCTAGGGAAGTCTGGCGATATTAATAATTTAAAAATACCTCTAGAAGAGACAGGTGCTGAATTTTATCAAACAAACCGGGGAGGAGATATTACCTTTCACGGCCCCGGTCAACTCGTTGTTTACCCTATTTTTGATACTGAAAATTACGGTATTCGCGTTCGGGAATATGTAGCAAAGTTAGAACAATGTGTTATAGACTGTATTGCGGAATTTGGATTAAAAGGAGAACGAGTTGATGATGCTAGTGGTGTTTGGCTAGACGCAGGGAATGAAAAGGCAAGAAAAATATGTGCTGTCGGATTAAAAGTGAGTCGCGGAATAAGTATGCACGGTTTGGCTTTCAACATCAATACAGACTTGAATTATTTTGACCACATTGTACCTTGTGGTTTAGACGATAAGTCGGTTACTTCGTTAGAAAAGGAGTTGAATAAAAAAATGGACTTTTTTGAGGTACAAAATAAATTGATAACTCAATTCGAAAAACACTTTAAGTCTTAAAGGTGCTTTTCCGCATGGTAAGACGACCGTACTAAAGGACCGCTTTCTACATGTGTAAAACCTCGCTTCATTCCCTCTTCTTTGTAAAAAGCGAAAACATCAGGGTGAACAAATTCTGATATTGGTAAATGTTTTTTAGAAGGTTGCATGTATTGCCCAATGGTCATAATGCTCACTCCTGCCACTCGCAAATCATCCATTGTTGCCAATACCTCTTCTTTGAATTCGCCTAATCCGACCATTATACCAGATTTAGTTTTTCCAATTCCCCCATCTTTCAGACGCTTTAACACCTCTAAACTTCTGTCGTATTTTGCTTGAATCCTAACTTTTGCCGTTATTCTTCGAACGGTTTCCATGTTGTGGGAAACAATTTCAGGTGCAACATCGATGATAGGTTGCAAATTTTCCAATTCTCCTTTAAAGTCTGGAATTAATGTTTCTATGGTAATTTCTGGGTTGTGCTTTCTAATCAGTTCAACGGTTCTTTTCCAAGTATAAGCTCCACCATCTTTCAAGTCATCGCGATCAACGGAGGTAATAACTGCATGTTTCAAGTTCATTAATTTAATAGACTTGGCAACTCTTAAAGCTTCAAAAGGGTCTACATCTTCCGGTTTCCCGGTAGCTACATTACAAAATTGGCAAGACCTAGTGCAGGTATTTCCCAGTATCATAAAAGTTGCTGTCCCTGCACTCCAACATTCCGCTTGATTTGGGCATTTTCCTGATTCACAAATAGTATTCAACTTATGGTCTTTAACCACCTGCTTTGTTTCACGATACTCTTTTCCCGAAGAAATTTTAGTCTTTAACCAGTCCGGTTTTCCAATTTTTACTTCCTGATTCGCTTTATTCTTGAATAAGTTTGCCACCGTTTCGTTTCTTTTTAAAAGAACAAAGGTATTAAAGGAAAAGTTTTAAAGCAGTTTTCGAAAGGATATTAACACCAATTCTCTTATCTCTCTTGTAGGCATTGCAATTTACAAACCTACGTTAGTTCTAAACTACTTAATTAATATTGCTAGTAGTTTGATTACAAATACTTTAAGAAGCATAAAAATGCCTCCAGAACCCAATATCTCTTCAATTTTAGTAGACAATTTCAACACGGCATACACCACAATTATGTTGAAGATAATGGCCACAATAATGTTTTGGACTTGATATTCTGCTCTCAAAGAAAGCAATGAAATCATAGTTCCTGCGCCGGCTATCAAAGGGAAGGCTATTGGAACAATGGAGGCAGTTTCGGGAATGTCATTACAGTATAAATTAATTCCTAAAATTATTTCCAAAGCATGAAAAAACAAAACAAATGACCCTGCAATGGCATCGGCAATAACCCCACCCAAACTTAGCGAAAATGCTGCCTGCTGTCGACTTCCGCCAAAATAAATTCTTGAGAAGCTTCCTTCGCCCATTATCCCACGAATTTGCTTAGGAATAACCTGTTTTTCTTGGCCTAAAAGGGAACAGACTACGCCGGCAGTCAATACAATAAGTGAAATACTCTTTCTTAACGTTTCAAGTTAAAAGTCATTCAACAATTCAAAATCTAATTGCTTTTTCGAAAGATCTGCTTTCAATACTTTAACCGTTAACTCATCTCCAATTCTAAACAACCTCCCCGTTCGCTTACCTTCAACAGCGAAATTATCAGGGTTGAAGTTATAAAAATCGTCTTTCATGCTGCGTAATCGAATCATACCTTCACACTTGTTATCTTCAAGCTCTACAAAAATTCCCCATTCACTTACTCCAGATACCACACCGCCAAAAACTTCGCCTTCTTTGTCTTGCATAAATTTTACTTGCATAAACTTTATACTCGCTCGCTCTGCTTCAGTTGCTAATTTTTCTCGCTCTGATGAGTGTTTGCACTTTTCTTCCAATTCAGTGGCATCAGCTGCTTTTCCGCCATCCAAGTAATATTGTAACAAGCGATGAACCATTACATCTGGGTAACGACGAATGGGAGAAGTAAAGTGAGAATAGAACTTAAATCCCAAACCATAATGACCCACATTTTCGGTGGAATAAACCGCCTTTGCCATGGTTCTGATGGCCAATTGAGAAATTAATGCCTCTTCTGCCTTGCCTTGTACATCCGCCATTAATCGATTCAACGTGTCTGAAATTCCTCTTGGTGAAGTGGTATCTATTCGGTAGCCGAATTTTTTAATGAACTCTCCAAAGGTTTGTAATTTCTCTAGGTCTGGGCTATCGTGAATTCTATAAACAAAAGGCTTAGGTGTTTTCATTTCGCCAACTCGTTGCACTTGGGTTTCTTCAGCCCGAGCCCCTATAAACTCAGCCACTTTTTTATTAGCCAGCAACATAAACTCTTCAATTAGCTTATGGGCATCTTTCTGTTCTTTCAAAAACACCCCTAACGGTTCTCCTTCATCATCTAATTTAAACTTAACCTCTAGCGTGTTGAAGTTGATCGACCCTTTCTTGAATCGATCTTGTCGTAATTGCTTAGCTAATCTATCCAACGTCAGTATCTCCTCTTTATAATCTCCCTTACCGGTTTCAATTACTTGTTGGGCTTCTTCGTAAGCGAATCGCCTGTCAGAATAAATTACCGTTCTGCCAAACCATTGTTTGTGAATCTTAGTATCCTCGCTCATTTCAAATATGGCAGAAAAGCAATATTTATCTTCGTTCGGTCGCAAAGAGCAGGCAAAATTCGAAAGCACTTCTGGTAACATGGGCACTACTCGGTCCACCAAATAAACTGAAGTAGCTCGCTCGTACGCCTCTTTATCTAAGGCACTTCCTTCTTTTAAATAGTGACTTACATCGGCAATGTGCACTCCGATTTCCCAATTCCCATTCTTCAATTTTTGCAAGGAAAGTGCATCGTCAAAATCTTTTGCGTCTGAAGGATCGATGGTAAACGTAGTGACTTTTCTGAGGTCTTTTCGCTTTTTAACCTCTGATTCCTGAATACGGACATCCAGGTTTTCGGCTGCCGCCTCTATGCCATCCGTAAACTTGAGGGGTAAACTATACTCTGCCAAAATAGAGTGCATTTCAGTTTCGTTTTCTCCGGGTTTTCCTAAAACTTGAATTATTTCTCCAAAAGGACTATCTGTATCGCTGGGCCAGTAAGTTAGTTTTGCAATTACCTTTTCGCCATCTTGTGCTCCTTGTAATTTATCTAAAGGAATAAAAAGATCAACCGTCATTCGCTTACTGTCAGGTACCAAAAATGCAAACTTTGCAGATTTTTGAAGTGTCCCAACAAACTCCGTTTTTGCCCTTTCTATTACATCAATAACTTTGCCTATTGGCTTTCCGTTTCGTTTAACTCTTAAAATAGCTACCTCCACCAAGTCACCATGCAGGGAAATACCTAAATCTTTTTCTCCAATGTAAATGTCATTGGGCAGACCTTCTACCTCAACATAACCAGAACCGCTAGTTGTCATGTCTACCTTTCCGACTAATTTGTTAAGGTTTGATTCGTTATTGATCAATTTAAATTTCCCCGGTTTTTCTTCTACCAATGCTTCCTTCGCCTCTAATTCAAACAATACTTTCGCAATAATCTTCTTTTTCGAAGTTTGAGTTATATTCAATTGTCGTGATACTTGTTTATAATTCATTGCTACAGTAGGGTCCGCACGGAACGCTCTTAACACCTTTTCTTGCAAAGAGTTAGATTTTGAATTTTTACTTTTAAGCATGGATAAATCCGAAATTAATGTTAAAGGAGATAAAGTTTTACTTCCTATTGATTTTTACAAATTTAAGCATGGCTTTTGAGCTTACAACTATTGCTACGTATTTAGCTCTGTATCTTAAGGCGGAATTAACTTAATTCTTTTAAAAAATCCTAGCTGAGTTAAATTAGTTGGGAATTACCATTTATCAAATTACCTCACTTCTTTCTTTTTTAATAACCAACCCTTAACGCTAAGTTTATAAGCTACCGCAATTTTCAGGTAATCACCCTCGTTCTTTTGTCATAAACTCATTAAAATCTGAACCTATGAAAAATCCGAATCACAAAAGAGAACAACGGTTTCCTTTCGCTCAGCGATTCTTAGCCGGATTAATCATTGCATTAGCATTATCTCTTAATGCTTTTGAATGGACGACCGCACGAACAACCTCATGCATTCCGGAATTATACATTGAGACTACCTATGTCTACAATGCCGAGATTTT
>TARA_B110000046_G_scaffold44799_1_pt1 | contig 12521 bp, 6 predicted proteins | sample TARA_B110000046 | Tara Oceans TARA_B110000046 (sample SAMEA4397157) | marine metagenome | biome: Polar Biome; feature: [DCM] deep chlorophyll maximum layer (ENVO:01000326); material: water (ENVO:00002006), including particulate matter (ENVO:01000060) such as... | depth 40 m
TACAATCAAATGCAGAATTGAAACCGTCGCCATCTGCATCATTCACAAACTGACAATTATAACAAGAATTAGCTGGATCGTTTGATCCACCATCATCACATGCTTCACCAGCCTCCACAATAAAATTTCCACAAAGGCCTTCATCAATTTGCCCGTTACAATTGTCATCAAAACCATTTAATATTTCAATAGCTCCTGGATTCACTAGAGGATCATTATCATCGCAATCAACATCTGAGGTATAGCTATCATTATCAGCATCCATCATCTTAACTGGATCATTTGGATTAACCAAAAAGATATCTGTAACTGAATGTTTGGCGATAGCTGAAAATGCTATTAAGTTCATCAAAAAGAACAAAATAAAGCACTTGAATATTCGTGCTGATAAAAAAGACAAATTGATTGAAGCTAAAATGCCTAATCTTACTGAAGTATTTGTAAGGTTTCCCATTGTGGTACGTTTGTATAATTAAGTACAAGTAGCCAAATACATTACATATGAGGCCGTTATTCTACGGTCATTATTACAAACTCAGGAGGTAAGGTTCAGTGAAAAAATTTCACTTATATCCATGTTGATTAGATAATTAGAGCAAATATAAGAATAATTTATAATATATTATACCCTATATTACAATATATTAAACATAATTAAATATTGTAATATATAAAACCTGCACAATCAATGAAGACTAAGCGGGTTTTTATACTTAGAGTATCGATTAGTTTATTTGAGCAGTATCATTTTTTCTAGAACAACATGATTTCCATAGCGCATCTCGTAATAATATACCCCACTCTGAATTAAATCTTCATCATTAAGTTTTACAGAATGGATGCCAGACTTGTAATATCCGTTGAACGTTTTTATCAGCTGTCCATTTATACTTCTTACATTGATTGTCACCTCGCTATCATTTGGTATCTTGAAGCCAATATCTGTTGATTGTGTCCAAGGGTTCGGAGTGTTTTGATAGAGAGCAAATTCACCTCTGTCAGTATTCCAAAAAATCTCAGCACTATCATAACTGACTTCGTTATTTAAATATGTTTGCGATTCCACACCTGTATCAGAAATTGACACCATCTCTGAAAGCTTACCATCAACTAAAGGTTTTATTTCAAGCTCAATGACACTTGAACCATTTGCCAATTGTACATGATTAATAGTATTCCAACTTATATTAACAACACCAAATTTGTCTACCATATAATTATCCTCTGTAATTTGAATATTAGAAGATGACATGGAAATTTCTCGGATTTTATTAGTTGCAATAGCCAGCTGAAATCCTTGTATTTCGGTATCCTCTGATACTGCAATCTCAACGAATACTGATTGACCTGCTTTTACATATCTATCAGTCGCTTGAAGGTTCCAAGTATTATTTGATCTAGTATCAGCATCTTTTTGCTGCTTAAAACTCGAAGTTACTGATCCATTAACATCCCCAGTTTTGACACCGATAAAGTCAATTTTCATAGGTGATATCAGAGTTTCAATATTATACGTCTCAGGGAATTCCTCTTCTTCAGCATAATCTGGATGCCAGAATACAAATCCTTTATCGACCATTCTCCAGCTCGTATTGTCAGGGAATTCATTATAGATTCCTAAGATCATTTTTCTTAGCTGTAATATATCTAAAACTGAAAGAGTTCCACTAGCATCAATATCTGCTGCGATTAGGTCGTATGGACTATCAAGGTCTGTTAGGCCTAATATATGTCTCTGTATCAAGATCAGGTCAAGCGTAGTGACACCATTCATTGGATCATCGTTCTTGGTAGGTATTACTTCATATGTTTGCGCTCCCATCATTTCAGGGAAAGCATAATATCCATCTTCATCGGTCAGGATACTTTCATTACTTCCGTCTAGATCAACTAGGACTCCAGAGACTGGTTCGTTGTCAGAAGTAAATACTGTACCGTCCACTGTGCCTACTAGCCCATCCATACATAAATCTAAAGGATCGAGTAATTGCACTGTTCCAACACAAGAATCTTCTAATACACCATCTATATACAAAAAGACATAAATCTCTGTAAAATCATCCACTGATTCACATCCAAATACTTGAATAGTATCATTAATATCAGTATCGGAATAAGAAAAGGCAGTATCTACCAGTGTTCCAAGACAATTGAAAATTTGAAACGTATCAATCAATTGTTCTGCTAAGACTTGTACCATAGTATCACCCTCCATGGGTATAATTACTCTCAGACAAGTGAAATTAGTATATGTTGAATCTAGTACTGTCACAGTATATGGATACATCGAACTATTACCACAATTATCTGAGGCTATTACAATAATATCATAAACTCCAACTTCAAAAGAACCTGAAGCATCTCCGCCTATAAATTCAGTTTCGATACCATTTTCGTCGGTAACGACTGACACTAAATTTATTTGGTCTAGATCACATTCGTCTGTAGCTGATCCAATAAGATCTAAATATATTAAACATGTCATTGTATCTTGTATAGTAACTATTATGTCCTCTGGACCAGTCGCAATAGGTGCTGTAGTATCATTTATAATAATTATTTGTTCAAATGAACCTACTAAAAACCCGCTTGTATTTATCTGACAAGAATCATAGACCGTATACGTCCTGATAAGCGTATCATTACATGGCATATCTAAATTAATTCCTGTATCTATAAAACTGACTGATACATTGAAACATTCAGCTGCAATATTATCAATCTCTACTATTGTATCTAGATTATCAAAATCATTACAATCAAAGAACCAGAGCGTATCAGATGGGAAATCAAGATCTTCCTCCATAAGTGGATTATCTCCTAATACTACGGTTATTACTTGCTCACAGGTATCGCTATTATCTGCCGCATCAGTGGCAATCCATCTCCTAGTATATGTTCCAATACCACATACATTAATTTCTTCAAAGACAGTATCTTGTATTATAACTCCACTACTACAATTTTCATACACCTGATCTGCATCAATTATTCCATATGTTAAAAAGGTTTCATCAAAATCGGCACAGCTGACTGTTTCAGGCAACAAACAATTTATTCTTGGAACAATAGTATCCAGTAATGTTATTATTGAATTACATTCAACCGGATCAACATTTGGATCATCTACAAAAACGGTTAATATTGTTTGTATTTCATTGTTTGGTCCTTGTGCGTCATTACATGTAAATTCTGATTGGCTGAGTTCATAACTTAGATCAATACCACATTCTGTAAAACTTGCATAGCCAATTTCAACCGGAGTCACTGATATAATACCCAAAGAATCAAGATAAAGTATTGTATCTTTCGCAACACACATTATTTCTGAGGGACTCAATACTGTTACATTAGCCTCACAAATTACAGCATTTCCAAATCTGTCTGTCACAGTAACCATTACGGAATTAAGCTCATCTACATCATCACAGGTAAAAGTATTGATATCTACATCGAAGGTAAGAGAGCCTCCACAATTATCAGTACTCCCATTATCGAAATCTATCCCTTCTATTGTCTCTCCAACATCTACAGTAATATCCATGACATTACATATTGGTGGAAAAGTATCAATGAATGAAACAGTAGATTGACAGAAATCTATATTAAAGCTGCCACTAGTAAACACATTTATTAAAAATACAGTCGTGTCCCTAAAAATAACTTGTGGCACTCCATTGACCAAAATTGTAGTATCTCCAATAGCCTCACAGTTGAAGAATGATGGATTCACATTTTGAGAAACTGGAAATATACCTTGGCATCCAGTAACGCTTCCATTATCAACCATCTGTGCATTAATTGTCACCTCTCCATCTTCATCAAAATACACAACAATATCTTGAGTATTACATATTGGAGGAATACTATCTAATATTTCTACTGTGACGACACAGTTACTTGACGAAGTACCATCAGAGACAGTTAGTATCAAATCGTTATCTCCTAAATCCTCACAACTAAAAGTGGATTGACTCACTGTAAAAATTAAATCTTCATTGTCTACACAATTATCTATACTAAAATTATCAAGCGTATCAGCATTGATAGAAATCAGATCTGTATCGAAAAAAGTTAATGTAATATCTTGAGTATTACATACTGGAGCTTCTCCATCATTAACAGCAACTGCAATGGAATCTACTGTCATATTTCCACATAGGTCTGTGGCTGTATACCTAACAATATGATTTCCTACAGGATAAATTCCTGATGCATTGTCACCTTCATTATTTGAATCCGCGTATGGAGAATCATTTGTAATCTCAACTCCAGTACTACAGCCATCCATGGATGTAGCCAGATCTATATCTACCAATGCTTCACAATTACTAGCTGCAAATACTGTATCCGGTATTGACGGGACTACTATTATTGGATTATTTTTATTGTTTAATACAAGAAAATGTGGTCTCTCTACAATAAGGTTTGGTCCGAATGGACAAGCGAACGTCAAAATGAGCGTACGTCTAATAGTATCACAAACCAATTCATCAACACTATCGATTAGTATATCACTAAACGCAGTATCAATTGGGATACATTCAGTACAATCAATATTAGGAATACCACTATCTAATAAGCTTATTACATCAACTAAATCAGCAACATCTTGTGGATAATCACATCCTATCAGATTAATATCAACTTCTGACAAAGGACCTACACAGTCTTCTACATCGTAGCAATAATTACTACTTACTGAGAATGTTTGCTCTCCAGTGACTTCACTACCACATCTATCTCTGAAAACGAAATCTAATCGATAATCACCCGCAGCGTATACTCCAGAAACATCAATAGAGTCTCCAAAATTCAACTCAAAGGGAGAAAGTTCAACTATTGTATCCGGATTAGCACTTGTATTTATAATTGCGTATGACCATTCCAGATTGTTAGATATAGTACAATTATTTTTAGCGCTGACTATTACTTCAATGAAAGAAGATTCATCACCCTCTTGGACACATTCGACAATCTGCTCCAATGGGGTATTTTCAATTACAGGTGTGTCAATATTTACTATTCTTATTATTTGTTGTCTCTGGAAAGATAATGGAGCTCCCATTGTATCAACATCACACCAACTCATAACAGTCCAGTTTCTGATAATCTTAAAGCAATAACCAGAATCGTCTACGGGAAATGTATACGTATCCTCACTGGTCATAGATATCATACTATCATTACATGGCCCTTCACCGGTAATTTGAGGCCCATTAAATGGAACCGGTAATAATTCAGGAGCTAATAGAGTCAAGTCACAGATATTGGTATCCAATACTTCAAATTGTTCGATATAAGAGTCTTGAAAAGGCTCTTTGGTAACAGTTATTGTCTGCGAAGTAGAAGTAGTATTATTGGAATCTGATGCTGTAAATGTACGGACAATAGTACCCGTTCCACAACCTACTATAGTAGGTACCCAAATGGTTGTGACTTCTGTATCGGCATTGCCACATTCATCATCTATTATTGGGAATCCGAATTGACTAAGATCTACATCATTATCAGGATCTGTATCATTCAAAAGATCTAGTTGTTCCGTTATAAATAATGTACCACATTCGATTGTGTCATTAGGTAGAGTCGAGATAGTAGGTGCATTAGAATCTTGTACAGTAATCATACTTATACATAAGCCTATTCCACCATAATTATCTATTATTTGCAATTCCACCATAATAGTTTTACCAGCATCTTCACAACAGAAAATAACATAATCTCCAAATTCGGTGGTAGATACATTTTCTCCGGTAACTGGATCAATATAGCAGTTAGCTCCTTCATCTAATCGTCTTACATGGCTACTTACAATAGATCCACATAATGGAGAATTGCTTTTATCAATAGATGTTGCCGGGACATATGCAAATCCACCATTACCATTTCCTAGTGCCACATTCATATCTTTACAAGAAGCCGTAGGGCCAGCATTAGGATTGATTATAACAGTGATACTTGCAGTACTCGAATTATTACACTCATCATATGCTCGATATGTTACCAAGCTTTCGCCTAATGGCAATACGATATCAACTGGAAAATCTACATTTTGCAATGATCCACCGATTGTATTAGATTCAATTGGAGTCCAAGTTATATCAATTTGATCGATATCCGAACATTGATCATCCAGGCCTTCCGGATACAATATTGTTACTTCTTTAGTACAATTATCAAAACCCGAAGTTACTTCGATATCATCCAATGGTTGGAATATAGGGTCATTGTCGTCTTCCACTTCTATTACTTGAGTATACGAATCTGTTGCGTATGTATTAGATAGAGGATCCCAAAAAATTGCAGTATATTCCCTTAACACACTTGTAATACAACCAAAGTCAATTTCCTCTTTATCTTCATAAATTAGTGTGAAATCACAAATATTATCTTGAGCAGGAAGTAGTGGATAGCCAAATACCGTAGGTACTTTTGAAATTTCTAGTGGTGGGATTCCAGATTCGTCTATGTCTGAACAAATAAGGGCATCCGCACCAGTTATATCATCTGGCCATGTTATATCATCAAACTTTAATCTCTTAACATAGATCTCTACTACGCATGGGGTAGCTGTATTCCCTTTTGAATCCTCTGCTATATAAGTACGTATAATTTTATTTACGAATTCTTGATCATTAGGTAAATTAACTGTTTCTTGAGAAGAATACTCTACTTCTATAGGTCCATCACACGCATCTAGTGCTAATGGTCCACCATATTCATCAAGATTAAAACAGAATACCTCAGTTTCTACACAATTGAATACTGGCCCTAGCTTGTCTTCTACTGTTATAGTACCCCAACATGCATTATTTCCACATCCCTCTATCAGTTTAGCTTCTACTAACAATCCTATATGTTCGCCGGTAAGAATATTATCTGGTACTATAGTACCATTTGGTAAAGTTAGCATTATTGAATACGGAACCAATGGATCTAGAGACTGAGAAGAGATAGTACTCGGTTTTACTAAAAGTTCACACCATTCATTAAGAGAGGCATTAGTATGTCCTATACATGATAGTGGCCCATCTGCAGTACCGACCATTACACCTTGTCCACCTACGATAGTAGGACTTTGACAATCGATATTAGTTCCTGTATTAGATACGCTCAATTGAAAAGGTCCTCCATTAACAGACCATTCTACCTGTGCACTTATTGCACTTATTATAGTAATAGTACCTGATGCCGGTGGGAGTGAAAAAGTATAACTATCCCCAGCTGTAGGATTTGTCACAGAATAAACTTCGGTAGTTCCAATGCAAAGAGCTGACTCTCCACTTATACTAATAATTGTATTGTCGCAGGCAGCACCCTGTATCACTACGAAATTATCCTGTTCATTTCTAAGGCTTAGTTGCCAAGGATTTCCATCCAGGCTATAAAACCTTAAAACATAATTATCATCTATTCCAACAACACCTATCTGAGTGAGTGAATCTCCCATCATCCCTGTTACAAAAGTCACTAAATTTCCATCAGTAGATGTAGTATCAAATGCTCCGATCGCTTGATCCACATACCACTTTTGTCCATCTTCTGAAGTTATTGTTACTTCATTGGTAAAGAAACCGGCGACTGGATCGGTACATTCACATTCACTAGTTACATCACTAGTGATAAGCGGCATCATTGCAAGCTCTTGATCTTCGGTACCAATATCTTGTTCGAAATCTGCATTTTCATAAGTTATGCTGTTTTCTTTTACACCATTATGATTATTTTGAAACGCTAAGGGAGTAGAATCTATATTTTGTCCAGAGATATCGATTCCATAAAACATAGCAAACTCTATTGATTTACTTTCAGCATCATGTACTGCTACTATATCATTAGCAATGCCAAACTCTCCCGTACTAAAAGTACTATCTGACTTTGAATCTATAAATACTGTATATTTAATGGACCCCTCATCAGGATCACATTGAGCCAAAACTGCTATCGATGTGCATAAGGTAATTAGAATACTGCTTGCCAATACCATAAATGATTTAGAGCAAGCAAGTGCTTGTCTGAGTTGTAATTCTCTCATTTTGACATTTGTTATATAAATCACTAGTAAATAGTTATCTAATTGCTAATAAATTAGATCTATCCATTCACACTCAGGGTAAGACAGCACTTTCTCACAGCACTGCTCTAATAGGCTTCTTAATCGATTTGACATATTACAGCGTTAAGCGATTCTATATTACTTAACATTATATCGCCTATAAATGTAATACAATATACATTATCAAACATATACATATTAATAAAAAATATAATTTGTTTTAAATAAAGCAGGTATAAGCAGTATTCCCAAAGCTTGATTTGAGTTTGCAATTAGTGGTAATTCAAACATTATTATTGTTGATAAATTACGATTATCTAGTTAAAAGATCAATTATGTATAATTTAACTAAGGCTACTTTTCATCTTGATTCTATTTTTCGCAGCCCTACTCACCAAACGGCCATAAAAAAAGGTCATCCGACCTGTATCGGATGACCTTAATATATTATAATAAATAGTGACTATCCTTCTAATCTAAATAATACTGGTAACGTATAGAGAACCTTTACTGGTCTACCCCTTTGCTTACCTGGCGTCCATTTTGTAGGCATGTCATTCATAGCATTTATTACTTTTTTGGCAGCGTCTCCTGTACCTGCACCTGGGTCTCTTACCACATTAACCTCAGTTACTGATCCATCTTTATCTACTACGAATTGTAATATAGCTCTACCCTCGATACCGTTTTCTCTAGCAATCGCAGGGTACTTGAGACTCTTATATATATACTGAAGCATTTTCTCCTCTGCACATTTTTTCTTCTCGGCCTCACCTCCGGATATATCTTCACACCCTGGGAATCTGGGCATTTGCTCTACTACCTTGAAAATTTCATCTTCTACTGGTGGTGGCGGTGGTGGCGGTGGTGGTGGCGCTTCTACTACCACTTCTTCTATCGCCGTTTCTTCCTCTACATCTTGATCAACGAACTCAGGTTCGTCTTCTTCAAGAATTTCTTCCTCTGGCACTTCTTCTATCACCGGTGGTGGCGGTGGTGGTGGCGGTGGCGGTGGTTCTGCCGTACGTGGTGGTTCCATTTCTATCTCCTCATCTACGCTTAAATCGTAATCTGGTACGTATACAGCCTTCTCATATTTAGTCCAACTAAATCCAAGTACTGTAGTTGCTAATGCTATAGCAAGACCATATCCCCAAAAAGTAGAAGATAGATCAAAAGCATTAACCTCTGGGTACTTATTTCGAGAGGCTACAGATCCACCCTCATTACCAGCATACTTCTCTTTAAGAGCCTCTAGGTCGGAGTTTTTGAATCTGTTTCGAAAATAGAAAATGATACCAAGTGTCAATGCTACCAATGCAAAAAGCACTACTGTCGTCATTGTACCATTTAGTGATAGATCTCCAAACATGGTTTCGTTATTTAATAATTTTTATAAAAACAAGTGCTCCTATTAAAGAGCCACAAATATTAGCAATAATATCTAGAAACTCAAAGAGTCTACCTTCGAAAAATAAATATTGGCAAACTTCCATGAGTGTTCCTACTCCAATTGTAATTACCAACGATATTAGTAATGGCCATTTTGTAATCTTATTTAATCCATATGACCAAAGTAACTGCAAGACAAAATAGCAAGACAAATGCAAAATCTTATCTTGTGAAAAAAAATAGAATGTCAAAAAATTATTCGCCTTAGTGGCTGATATACCTGATCCTATAATCGTAATAACAGTAGCTAGTAAAGGTAAAATCAGATGCTTTATCTTATCCATCTAATAGTTGTCAATAGTTACTAGATGCCGTGACATCTAGAAATGGTGTGTCTTAAACAAATAAATTATCCAATTACCGACATATAAGTTGCGTGATCCATTAATGCTTCTAATTCTGACTCATCAGATATCTTAATTTTCACAATCCATCCACCTTCATATGGATCTTCGTTAATCAGTCCCGGATTGTCTCCTTCCGACTCATCAAGGTCAGAGTTAAACTCTAATACCTCACCGGATAAGGGCATGAATAAATCAGATGTAGTTTTTACCGCTTCTACAGTACCAAAAACTTCATCTTTGCCTATAGAGTCTCCTACAGTATCTACTTCTATATATACAAGCTCACCGAGCTCAGATTGAGCAAAATCAGTGATACCGATTACTGCAATACCATTTCCCTCTACTCTTACCCACTCGTGCTCTTTTGTATATTTTAGATTTTCTGGATGATTCATATTAATTATAATTGTTATGGTTCTTAAAATTTCTACTTGACACAATATATTTTTAACTATCAGACTTGATAAAATCTCTTACCCAATCAGATGTTACTGACTTTGGCCTTTCTAATGGAAAGCCCATAGCTCTACTCCAACAACCATTAGCTAATACTCCTAATGCTCTACTCACACCAAATAATACTGTATAGTAGCTATATTCTTTTAATCCGTAATGGACAAGTAAGGCTCCAGAATGAGCATCTACATTTGGGTTTGGATTTTTCACTTTCCCTAAAGCGCCTAATATACCAGGAACTACATCGAATAGATTCCAAACTATATTTACGTAGTCATCATCTTTGATATACTCTTTAGCAAACTCTCTCTGAGCCGTAAATCTTGGGTCTGGTTGACGCAATACTGCGTGTCCATATCCAGGAATTACCTTTCCGGCATCCAAGGTGTCTCGAACATATTGAGAAATTTGCTCTTTACTAGGCTTAGAAGTTCCAAGCTTCTCTTCTAATTCGAATATCCATCTAATCACTTCTTGATTAGCTAATCCATGCAAGGGGCCTGCAAGAGAGCATAGCCCTCCAGCTAATGAGTAGTATGAATCGCTCAATGTAGACCCTACTAGATGAACTGTATGTGCTGAAGCATTTCCACCTTCATGATCGGCATGTATTGTTAGGTATAATCTCATCAATGACTTAAAGTCTGTAGAATCGATTCCTAACATATGTGCATAGTTACCAGCCCAGTCCAAATCAGTGCGTGGTGCTATATGATCACCATTATGATACGTACGTCTGTATATATAAGCTGCTACTCTTGGTAACTTAGCCACTAGATTCATTGTATCCTCATAAGCAGCATCCCAGTAATCGTGCTTTCTCATTCCTTCAGCATATCTTTTGGCAAATACACTCTCAGTCTGCATAGATAAAATAGCCATACTAAATTGAGTCATAGGGTGTGTTTCCGGAGAAAGTGCATCTAAAGCCTTGAACGTATGCTCAGGAATGCTTGACCTTTTTTTCCATTCATCACTCAGCCATTGAACTTCTTCTTTTGTAGGCACTTCTCCTACTAGCATAAGCCAAAATAAGCCTTCCGGAAGCGGTTCTTTACATCCCACTACTTTAGGAAGAACTTCTCTCAATTGAGGTATGTTATAACCTCTGAATCTGATTCCCTCTTTAGCATCAAGATTAGACGCATCCCAGACCAAACTTTTAACTCCGCGCATTCCTCCGAATGTCTGAGATAAAGTTACTTCTCCAACAACCCTAGAACCGTGTTCTTTGAGCAAGGATTTCATTTCAGTTTTCTGAGCACTTGCTTTCTCAAAGAACTTCTGTTTTAACATGTCCATTAATTGTGGGTATTTTAAATTCCCTGCAAAATATTACCATTATCTAATAAATGAAAGTAAGTTAATGTTTAATTAAGTCCAAAAGACAATAAAAAAGCTCATTATACCACATGCTTTATTACATAATAAAAAGTCCTATGTATAAGTACTTGATTACTTATTGAAATTAACTTTTAACTTATTATGTGTACCTTTTCAATAGTTCGAAATTGTTAGATTTGTTAATGTACTTTTAGGATTGGAATTGAATAATACAATATGATAGCTATAGACGATGTATTAATCGCTAATGATGTAGTAGAAAAAAAATTCGTCTGCAATCTCAATGCCTGCAAAGGAGCATGTTGCTGGGTGGGAGATTATGGTGCTCCTGTATTACCTAAAGAAGTAAAAATACTTGACCAATACATAGATATAATCAGAGAAGGTCTGAGCGACGAATCGAAAAAAATGATCGATAATTGGGACTGGAAAGATAAGTTTACTAGTGACCAGTGGGATGGTGCAGCTTTACATCCAGACGGATCCTGTGTTTTTTTGATCAAAAATGAAATCGGTATAAGCATGTGCGGTATCGAAAAAGCATATAACGAAGGAAAAATAGACTATAAGAAACCTCTATCATGCCATCTCTACCCTATCAGAGTCAATCGCAATCCTGAGTTAGGATTTGAAGCTTGGAACTATGATGAATGGGATATTTGCTCAGCGGCCTGTAGCCTTGGAAATGAACTCAAAGTCCCAATATATAAATTTCTCAAAGAAGCTATCATACGAGCAAAAGGGGAAGAGTTCTATGATCAGTTAGCCGAAGCCGCGGAACACCACTTTTCAGAGAAGCCATAAGTTTACTTTCAAAAGGCAATATTAGCTGTGATATATAAACTTATACCCTCTTATGAAAA
>TARA_B110000046_G_scaffold185968_1_pt1 | contig 12463 bp, 4 predicted proteins | sample TARA_B110000046 | Tara Oceans TARA_B110000046 (sample SAMEA4397157) | marine metagenome | biome: Polar Biome; feature: [DCM] deep chlorophyll maximum layer (ENVO:01000326); material: water (ENVO:00002006), including particulate matter (ENVO:01000060) such as... | depth 40 m
CCTTTTTATTTGGTCCATATCTGACTCGCAAACAGTCATAATACCTGCGTGGTTCTTGTCGATAGGCGCCGCTGTATTGTGTGGCGACTGTCTACCCGCTTTTATGGTGCCTAGCCTAGGCTGTTATAGTGCGTATTGGCAGTCTCGGACTATGTAAATATGAGTTAAAGATGGGAGCATGTGAACCAAGGAGTCATATTTATCGGTTTACACAGCGCCTAAGTGCAATGATACTTGTACGCTACAAGTTAATTTTTGGGTCTAAAACTATGTCTGTCTACAAAGTTCCGCAAAAGGAAATCGCATTTATTTTAGAAGAGCTAGTCGGATATGACGCGCACTGCAAATTACCCGGCTATGAAGATGCCAGTAGCGATATGGTTGACGCTATTTTGCCTGAGGCTGCCAAATTTTTTGAAGAGGTTGTCGCGCCCACGAATTGGGAAGCTGATACACAGCCAGCTCATCTCCATGATGGCACGGTGGTAACGGCTCCGATGCTGTTGGGTACGTATAAGCAGATGGTCGACGCTGGCTGGTGCTGTTTAAGTGGTGATGCCAAATATGATGGTGCGGGATTCCCCGGTGTTATCGATGTGGCAGTACAAGAGATGCTACAGTCGGCTAATCTAGGATTTAGCCTGCTGCCGATGCTGTCTCGTGGGGTTATCCATGCGCTCAATTTATACGGTACAGGTCAGCAGAAAGACAGTTATTTGAGCCATCTAATTTCCGGTAACTGGTCAGGGACTATGAACCTGACAGAGCCACAGGCCGGGACCGATTTATCGGCGGTAAAAACCAAAGCAGTGCCCCATGGTGACCATTATTTGGTCAGTGGCCAGAAAATTTATATTACCTGGGGTGACCATGATCTGGCCGAGAACATTATTCATTTGGTGCTGGCACGACTGCCAGATGCGCCCGCAGGTAACCATGGGATCTCACTGTTTTTAGTGCCCAAATACCTCATTAATGCGGATGGCAGTTTGGGTGAGCGCAACGATGTAAAAGCGGTAGGCGTTGAGCATAAACTCGGTATTCACAGCAGCCCGACCTGCACCATGGCCTTTGGTGACAACGGTGGCGCAGTGGGTTACTTAGTTGGGCCGTTAAATCAGGGTTTGATGTGCATGTTCAGTATGATGAACAATGCGCGCTTGTCTGTGGGTCATCAGGCTATCGGTGTCGGTGAGCGCGCCTATCAGCAAGCCGTAGCCTATGCCTCAGATCGCGTTCAGGGCAAGGTTCAGGGTATAGAGGGTAATGCGCCTATTATTCATCACCCAGATGTAAAGCGCATGCTTATGCAGATGCGCGCTCTGACCGAAGCAGGTCGTGCCATGTCATTTTTTACCATTGCCGCAGAAGACCGCAGCCATCGTCACCGTGATCCTGTCCAGCGCGCTGCTGATGCACTGTTAGTGGAAGTTATGACACCGTTAGTCAAAGGCTGGTGTACCGAAGTGGCGATGGAAAGCACCTCATTGGGCGTGCAGGTTCACGGCGGTATGGGCTTTATCGAAGAGACTGGTGCTGCTCAGCATATGCGTGATGCCCGCATATTGCCTATTTATGAAGGTACCAATGGTATTCAGGCGCTTGATTTTGTGGGACGTAAATGTCTGCGTGACGGTGGTGAAACCATTGCACAGTTACTTGCAGATATGCAGCTTACAGTGTCTGAACTCTCATCAGCCACGGGGGCAGTTAAAGACTTGGTATTAGCGTTGGCAACCACCATTAAACAGTGTCAGCAAGCATTGGATTATGTATTGGCTAATAGCGAAAAATCACCCTCACTGGCTTATAATTTCATGATGTTATTTGGCAATAGTGTGTCCTACTGGCTACTCGTGAAGCTCGCAGCAGCATCACAGAAGCATATTGATGAGGGTTCTAGTGATCCCTTTTATGGGCAAAAAATCAAAACCACTAGCTTCTTTTCAAGCCAAATTCTAACGCGTAATTTAGCCTATCTGGCAAGTGTAATCACTGCTTCAAACTATGCAGAAGACATAGTAGCAGCAGACTTTCAAGCCTTATAAATTCCTTTCGCACTAACAACTAGACCGCTTTAAATCGGTCTAGTTGTTAGTGCTGTGCAAAATCAATAGGGGTGTCAATCAGCACCCCATACTAGTCAGTAAGGTCCTTTTAAAATGGACCAAAATTACCTCTGTATCACTAAAAACGGGAAGCCCACGCGTATTTCCAGCCCTTACTTTGACTCGAAAGTTAGCATTTTTGATACGTGTTATTACTGGGTTAAGCTGTGGGAAACAACGGATTGTTTCAGACTTTTAAACTCTGTAGGGTCACGACATGTCGCATTGAGCGGCTAGATGGTCATTTGTTGCACCTCAAAAAAGATGACTATAGCGAAGTTAACTAGGCATTGACTCATCAGGAGTCGCAATATTAGACGTAATTTCTAACGTACTTCGCGCTTTAAAATGGACCTTAATAACTCATGGAGAGTCACGTTGAAAAATCTATTAACTAAGTCAATTCTAGCCGTCGCTGTGTCGGCTTCGGCCACCATTTCCACTGCAGCCTTACTTGAAGAAATTGTCGTGACAGCGCAGCAGCGCTCAGAGTCATTGCAGGATGTCCCTATTTCGATTGCCGCGGTCACTGCACAGAAAATGTCTAACTTAAGCGTTGTTGATCTGCAGGGCCTATCTGAATTAGTGCCTAACTTTAGTATTAATGAAACCGGTATTTCTAGCACTATAACTATTCGTGGTATTAGTTCTGGTATTAATCCCGGTTTTGAACAGTCTGTCGGTATCTATAACGACGGTATTTTCTTTGGTCGTGACCGTTTAGCTCGAATCCCGATGCTGGATCTGGAGCGTGTGGAAGTACTGCGCGGTCCGCAGGGTATTCTATTTGGTAAAAACAGTATCGCCGGTGCCGTTAGCCAGGTTAGTGCCAAGCCGACTGATGACTTTGAAGGGTTTATTACAGCACTGTATGAGCCTGATCATGGCGAGCAGGATGTGCGTCTAGTGTTATCTGGCCCAATGACTGAAAGCCTCAGCGGTCGCATAGCGGTTCTAGACCGTTCGCTTGATGGTTATGTGTTTAATACTGTTTCGCAACAGGACGAGCAGCGCGAAGATGAACAGGTTTTTCGTGGTTCATTGCGTTGGGCTGTAACCGACGATGTGACCGCAAATTTACAAGTATCACAGGCCACGTTCGACACTGTGGGTAGAAATATTGAAGTTTATAACAGTATTGGCACACCGGCGCATATTGCAACATTAAATGCGTTGCAGCCTTACCCGGTAGATGCAGAGTTAAACTTCAGGACTGATAACAACGGTCATCAGAGTGATAGTGAGGTTAAGGCTGCGACTCTATCTGTCGACTGGGATTTGGGCGGTCTTGCGCTAACCTCGGTCACTGGCTTTGTCGAGTATACAGTTGACGAAGTTTGTGACTGTGATTTTACCGGTGCCTCTGTTTTTTTCGCCTCGGGTCAAGAAAAGTACGAGCAGTTTAGTCAGGAGTTACGTTTTACTTCTGATTTAGGTGGTGACTTTGACTATATCGGTGGCCTATTTTTTCAGTCAACTGACTTAAAATTTAAGGATCAAATCAGCCTGCCCGACCCAACAGTGATCACGACGGTATTAACCAATACCGCTCCAGCCGCTGCTTTAGCACCTTTGGCCGCGGGTTCTTCGACCAATCGCGAATTTAATCAAGACGGTGATATTTGGGCGCTATTTGCTCAGACAAGCTGGGTGGTCAGCGATGATGTACGCATAACGGTTGGTGGCCGTTATACCCGTGAGACTAAGGATGCTGACCGTATTCAGCAGCATGTTTCCAGTCTCACCTCACCCTTTGCCGGTGCAACACTTCCGGTGGGAGTAGCGTCTGACCCTTACAACTTACTGTACGGTATTTTTGCTGTTGAGCCTTACGAGAGAATTTTTGGTGATTTGGATGATGATACATTTACGCCTGTGATCACTTTGGAATGGGATGCTAGTGAAGATACGATGGCCTATGCGACCTGGACTAAGGGCCATAAATCTGGCGGTTTTGATGCCCGTTCTAACGGTCACCCAGATGAATCGGTTAATAATGCTACCAACCCACTTAGCGGAAGTCCTATTACCGGTAGCTGGGAATTTGAACGAGAAGAAGCGACTAGTATTGAGTTAGGTTCAAAAATGACCCTTGCAGAGGGCGCCGCAGAGCTAAATGTCGCTCTTTACATGACTGAATACAGCGACTTGCAGGTCTCTCAGTTTGACGGCACCCTAGGGTTTAATGTGACCAATGCGGGTGAAGCGACGGTACAGGGTCTTGAAGCTGACGGTCGTTGGGCCGTATCAGAAAACGTCACTTTGACTGGTTCGGCAGCTTACCTAGACTTCAACTACGACAAGTTTCCTAACTCACAGTGCTACTTTGGTCAGACAGCTAACTCAACCGTTGCTCCTGGTCTTTGTGATGTGTCTGGACAGCGCAAAGAGTACACCCCTGAGTTGCAAGCCAATATTGGTGCTGCCTGGACCGGTGATATAGCCGAAGGATTAGTGCTTAATGCATCAGTTGAGCTGGCCTATCTGGATGACTATATCTATGCGTCAAACCTTGATCCGCGCACCGAACAAGATGCGAGTACTCAGGTGAGTGGGCGCCTTGCATTGAGTGACGACGAAGGTGCTTGGGAAGTGGCCCTGATCGGCCGCAACCTAACCGATGAGAGAGTGATTAACTTCGGTGGTAATACGCCATTGGGTGGCACTCTGACAGGCGGTGGTGGCAACTCTTACTACGCGTTTGTTAACCGACCACTGAATGTTGCACTGCAAGCTAGGTACAATTTCTAAGGGTCAGTAAGTCGTAATCTAAAGGCCACCTTATGTCATAAGGTGGCCTTCTTTTTAGTTATTACTCAGAACAAAGCCGACTATGGTGGCTATTGTTGCGATAAACAAACATGTAAAAACAAACCCGCCAATAATAAAAGCAAGCGGATTGCCGTCGTTAAAGTCTTGTTCGCGATTTTTTTCTGTTTGCACACCAATAGCGGCGGCCAATATACTTTTTACTAGGGCACTTAGGCCGGGCTTGTTGGATTCTTTTTCGTCACTCACATTACTGCCACTTAGTCATTAAGAATGGGGGTTAACCAACGCTCCATATCAGGCAGAGAATAGCCTTTGCGTTTGGCCAGAGATTTCACTTGATCAGCGGCAATCTTACCGGTATTAAAATACTTGGCATCTGGGTTGCCAAAGTACCAGCCACTGACCGCTGCGGCGGGTGTCATGGCAAAACTGTCGGTTAATTCTAGGCCGGTATGTTCAGTCACATTAAGCAGCTTGAACAGTGATGCTTTCTCGGTATGATCTGGGCAGGCAGGGTAGCCGGGTGCAGGACGGATGCCGCGATACTTTTCTTTGATCAAGGCATCATTATCCAGTGCCTCGTCTGTGGTATAGCCCCAGTATTCGGTGCGCACACGATGGTGTAGATGCTCGGCAAATGCCTCGGCCAAACGATCGGCCAGAGCCTTCACCATAATCGCGTTGTAGTCATCATGATTAGCCTCGTACTCGCTCGCTAGCTCATCTGCGCCAATACCTGTGGTAACCGCAAAGGCACCGATGTAGTCGGTTAATCCAGATTCTTTGGGGGCGATATAGTCGGCGAGTGAGGTAAGTTCTTCACTGGCGCCAGGTTTTTGAATTTGCTGACGTATCTGGTGCAGCGTGGCTGCTGTTGAACCATCAGAATGATAGACTTCGATATCATCATGGTTGACCGTATTGGCAGGGAACAGACCAAACACAGCCCTTGCGGTTAAACGTTTGTTATTGATAATGTCTTTTAGCAGCGCTTGAGCATCGGCGAACAAATCGGTCGCTGCTTCGCCTACTACATCATCATTTAAAATCTTCGGGTACTTGCCGACCAGATCCCAGGTAATAAAAAATGGCGTCCAATCTATATAGGGCACCAGAGCTTCCAGCGGGTAATCGTCTAGCACAGTCACACCCAATTGATTGGGAATCTCTGGTTGATAGTCGCGCCAGTTCAGCTGCGGTTTTTGTTTGACCGCATCGGTATAAGCAAACAACGTGCCCCTCGGTGTTCGATTGGCTGTACGCAGTCGCACTGCATCGTAGTCGAGTTTAATTTCGGCGATAAATGCATCGCGATTTTCTTTGCTGATCAGTTTACTTGCCACTCCCACAGCACGGGAGGCGTCGGACACATAGATTGCTTGGTTATTTTCATAACCGGGGGCAATCTTGACCGCAGTATGAGCCTTAGACGTGGTGGCACCACCAATCATCAGCGGGACAGTAAAGCCCTGACGTTGCATTTCTTTGCCTAATGTCACCATTTCATCTAGAGACGGAGTAATCAGGCCAGACAGACCAATTATGTCTACATTGTGTTTTATGGCCGCATCCAAAATCTTTTGCGCGGGCACCATCACACCGAGGTCGATCACCTCATAGTTATTGCACTGCAGCACCACGCCGACAATATTTTTTCCAATATCATGAACATCACCTTTAACCGTCGCCATAAGGATCTTGCCATTGGCACTGGCGGCGACATCTTTCTCATCTTCAATATAGGGTTGCAGATAGGCTACGGCCTGTTTCATTACCCGAGCAGACTTAACTACTTGAGGCAGAAACATTTTGCCGGAACCAAATAGGTCGCCGACTATATTCATACCATCCATCAGTGCGCCTTCAATTACATGCAGGGGACGTTCAGCACTTTGGCGAGCCTCTTCGGTGTCCTGTTCAATAAACTCAGTAATGCCTTTTACCAGTGCGTGCTCAAGACGACGATTGACATTGCCCTCGCGCCAAGTGAGGTCCTCAGTTTTTGCCTGCGTGGAGCCATCGCCACGATATTTATCCGCAATCGCAAGCAGATTGTCAGTCCCCGCGGGCGTGCGGAACAGCACCACATCCTCAACTACCTGACGCAGTTCTTTGGGAAGATCGTCATACACGGCTAACTGCCCGGCATTGACAATACCCATGCTCAGGCCCTCGCGAATGGCATGATAGAGAAACACTGAGTGAATCGCTTCGCGCACCGGATTATTGCCGCGGAATGAGAAAGAGACATTCGATATGCCGCCACTAATGAGTGCGTGGGGCAGGTTTTGTTTAATCCAACTACTGGCTTCAATAAAGTCCAGGCCATAGCGATTGTGCTCTTCAATACCCGTGGCCACTGCAAATACATTAGGATCAAAGATAATATCTTCCGCCGGGAAGCCAATCACATTGACCAGCATGTCGTAGCTACGCTGACAGATTTGCTGACGGCGCTCAAGGTTATCGGCCTGACCATTTTCGTCAAAGGCCATCACCACAATAGCCGCACCATGTTTTTTGCATAGCTTGGCCTTTTCAATAAACTCAGCTTCACCTTCTTTAAGGCTGATACTGTTGACAACTGACTTTCCCTGAATGCATTTAAGGCCAGCTTCAATGACGTCCCACTTCGAGGAGTCAACCATGATCGGCACCCGGGAGATTTCTGGTTCCGAGGCAATCAGGTTTAAAAAGGTGACCATGGCAGGCAACGACTCGAGCATGCCTTCATCCATATTCACATCGATAATCTGCGCACCATTAATGACTTGCTGGCGCGCAACAGCCAGCGCCGCGTCGTAATTCTCCTCCAGAATCAGTCGCTTAAATACCGCAGAGCCCGTGACATTACAGCGTTCGCCGACATTGACAAACAATGAGTCTGCACTGATCGTAAACGGTTCTAACCCCGATAGACGGCAGGCGGGCTCAATAGCGGGCACCTGCCTTGGCTTTATGCTCGAGACAGCCTCGGCAATCGCACGAATATGATCCGGTGTAGTACCGCAGCAACCGCCCACTATATTGAGTAGGCCGGCACTGGCAAATTCCGCCACAGTTTCAGCCATATTCGCGGGGTCGAGGTCATAGCCACCGAACTCGTTGGGTAGGCCAGCATTGGGGTGGGCACTAACCAAGGTGTCAGCTACCGTAGAAATTTCTAATAGGTGAGGGCGCAGCTCCTTAGGGCCAAGGGCGCAATTTAGACCAATACTAACTGGCTTGCTATGGCGTACTGAGTTCCAAAATGCCTCTGGCGTTTGCCCAGACAATGTACGGCCACTGGCATCGGTAATAGTGCCACTGATCATGATAGGCAATTCAGTGCCGATTTCTTCAAACACCAGTTGCACCGCAAACAACGCGGCCTTAGCATTTAGCGTATCGAAAATAGTCTCGACCATAATTAGATCCACACCACCTTTAATCAATGCATGGGTAGATTCTATATAGTTTTCGACTAACTCATCGAAGGTTACGTTGCGCGCCCCCGGGTCGTTTACATCTGGCGATAGAGATGCAGTGCGACTAGTCGGTCCTAAAACACCCGCCACAAAACGAGGCCGTGCAGTGGTAGAGAACTCGTCAGCAGCAGCGCGAGCTAGTTGTGCTGAGGCAATATTAATCTCTCGAGAAATCTCTTCCATCTGGTAATCCGCTTGAGATACCCGGGTAGAGTTAAAAGTGTTAGTCTCGATAATATCGGCGCCAGCCTCAAGGTAGGCGCGGTGAATATTGCAGATAATGTCGGGCTGTGTCAGGCTGAGTAAGTCATTGTTGCCCTTGAGGTCGGAATGCCAATTAACAAAACGCTCACCGCGAAAGTGCTCTTCCTCCAGCGTATGGCGCTGGATCATAGTGCCCATGGCGCCATCGAGTACTAAAATTCGTTGCTGGGTCGCCTGGGTGATCTTGTTACTCATAATGCGTGCCTAGTTCCTTGAGGGGCTTGCCTTGCATGCTTTATCAAAATATTTTGATGGATGCTCATCATACCAAAAAAAATCTAAAAAGCGACCTTTAATACAAACTAAGCGTTGGCCTGTAGAAGGCAATGGCGTAAAATGTTCACCGTGTTATCCAAGTTTAAGGCCTAGGAAATTAATATGCTCAATGTCACTATTACAGATTCAGCGCAGGTCTATCTTGCTGGCCTGCTAGAAAAGCAGAATTGCGAAGGCATCGGCGTGCGTATGTTTGTCAGTGACCCGGGCACTCCCAAAGCAGAAACCTGCATTGCCTACAGCCGTCCCGGCGAGCATAACGAAGAAGACCTAGTGGTTGAGTATGATGCTTTTAATGCCTATTTCGAGCAGCGAAGCATCCCATTTTTGGATGAAGCCAAAGTGGACTTTGCCGAAGATAAGTTTGGGGGCCAGCTGACCATTCGTGCGCCCAACTCAAGACTGCCTAATATTAGTGATGACAGCCCGATTGAAGACAAGGTGAATTATCTACTGTACAACGAGATTAATCCCGGTTTAGCCTCTCATGGTGGCGTAGTGTCACTGGCCGAGATGGCCGAAGGCTTTGCGGTACTGGAGTTTGGGGGTGGCTGTCAAGGTTGTTCTGCAGTAGACCTAACGTTGAAAGAAGGCGTTGAAAAAACGCTCATGGAAAAGATTCCTGAGTTGAAGGGTGTTAAGGATGTGACGGACCACACGGATACTTCTAACGCTTATATGTGACAGGGTGCAGTGGCGTAAGGATCTTAAACGAAGCATTTTAATGATCAACGGTACGGTAGCGAGCAATGACCCTTGATATGACATTGGGTTAAGCCAATTCCTTTTAAAGTGAACCGATAAGCTGTCAGGGTAATACCCGTTTAGGATTACAGCGCTAGTAAACGGTTAAATAAACCAGTTGCCGCATGAAATAAGATAGCAATATGGCCAGCACATAAAAAACCCCGCGTTTGCGGGGTTTTTTATGTGCTAATATTTTTACAGAAATGTAAGCTCTTAGAGAGACCCTTCGACGTCTCACATTGCTGAATGCCTTGGCCCTTTAGGCAACAGTGACCTCCACAATTTGCTGCGCCGCTATCAGCTTACCTTCCTCAGCTGACTTCTGAAATGACTCTATTTGGTCGAAGTTCATATAGCGATAGATTTCATCCGACATAGAATCAATCTTGGTTGCATATTCCATATACTCAGCCGGCGTTGGCAATCGCCCTAAAATACCACCCACTGACGCTAGCTCGGCGCTAGTCAGGTAAACATTTGCGCCATCTCCTAAACGGTTGGGGAAGTTACGGGTAGAGGTCGACAGCACTGTAGCGCCAGCCAATACACGTGCCTGGTTACCCATGCAAAGTGAACAGCCTGGCATTTCTGTGCGCGCACCGACTTTGCCATAGATGTTGTAATAGCCTTCTTCCATCAGTGTGTGGGCATCCATACGCGTCGGTGGGCAGATCCAGAATCTGGAATCTACTGAATCGGCGTCTTCGAGGAGTTTACCTGCGGCACGGAAGTGACCGATATTGGTCATGCATGAGCCGATAAAAATTTCGTCGACTTTGTCGCCGGCGACCTCTGAAAGAAGCTTGGCGTCGTCTGGGTCATTCGGACAGCAGACGATGGGCTCTTTAATATCGGCGAGGTCAATTTCAACCACGGCGGCGTATTCTGCATCGCTATCTGCGGCCATCAATGTTGGCTCTGCTAACCATTCTTCCATCTTGCGTACACGTCGTTCTAATGTGCGCACATCGCCATAGCCTTCGGCAATCATCCAGCGCAGCAATGTCACGTTTGAGCGCAGGTATTCGCCAACGGAGTCTTCGCTCAACTTAATGGTACAACCCGCAGCGGAACGCTCAGCTGAGGCGTCTGAGAGCTCGAAGGCCTGTTCTACGGTTAGTTCGTCAATACCTTCAATTTCAAGGATCCGGCCGCTGAAAAAGTTCTTTTTACCTTTTTTCTCTACGGTGAGCAAACCTTCTTTAATGCCGTAATAAGGAATCGCATGGACCAGATCACGTAAGGTTATGCCGGGCTGCATCTTGCCTTTAAAGCGCACCAATACTGACTCTGGCATATCCAGTGGCATCACGCCTGTGGCTGCTGCGAAAGCGACTAGGCCTGACCCGCCGGGGAATGAAATACCCATGGGGAATCTAGTGTGGGAGTCGCCGCCGGTTCCAACTGTATCTGGCAGCAGCATACGGTTTAGCCAGCTGTGAATAATGCCGTCGCCGGGGCGGAGAGACACACCGCCACGGTTCATAATAAAGTCTGGCAGGCTGTGCTGCGTGTCAATATCAACAGGCTTGGGGTATGCCGCGGTGTGACAGAATGACTGCATCACCAAATCAGTTGAAAAGCCTAGGCAAGCCAGATCTTTTAGTTCGTCTCTGGTCATAGGGCCAGTTGTGTCCTGCGAACCAACGGTGGTCATCTTGGGTTCACAGTAGGTGCCAGGGCGGATGCCGTCGACACCACAGGCTTTTCCGACCATTTTCTGGGCGAGAGTATAGCCTGCGTTAGATTCTATGGGTGCGGCTGGCTGACGGAATACGTCTGATGGGGCAAGGCCCATATGCTCGCGAGCACGCTGGGTGAGGCCACGACCTACAATCAGATTGATACGTCCATCGGCCTGCACTTCATCAAGAATCACCTCAGATTTGTGTTCAAATTCTGAAACAACGTCACCGGCTTCGTTAAGAATTTTGCCTTCATACGGGAAAATCTCAATCACGTCGCCATTGTTAATATTGTCTACTGGGGCCTCGAACACTAAGGCGCCTGCATCTTCCATGGTGTTGAAGAAGATTGGAGCTACTTTGCTGCCAAAGCAGATGCCGCCACTGCGCTTATTGGGTACGCCGGGCATATCTTCGCCGAAGAACCAAAGTACCGAGTTTGTAGCTGACTTACGAGATGAGCCTGTTCCCACGACGTCGCCGATGAAGGCGACAGGGAGGCCGCGAGCTTTTAGCTTGTCTATCTGGGTCATGGGGCCGGTTACGCCGTGCTCTTCTGGATGCATACCATCTCGGGTCATTTTGAACATAGCGCGGGCGTGCAAGGGGATGTCAGGACGCGACCAGGCATCCTGTGCAGGGGAGAGGTCGTCGGTATTGATTTCGCCTGTGGCTTTAAAGACTGCTACTTTGATGCTGTGTGGCACGGCATCATTATTGGTGAACCATTCTGCATCGGCCCAAGACTGCATGACTGATTTGGCGTTGGCATTGCCTGAGTCGGCTTTTTCGGCAACATCATGGAAGGCGTCAAAGACTAGCAAAGTGCTCTTTAACTCTTCTGCAGCTTGGCCTGACAACTCGGCATCGTCAAGCAGGGAAACGAGTGTCGCTACGTTATAGCCGCCGTGCATATTACCCAGCAGTGTCACTGCAGAACTACGGTCGATAAGTGGGGAAGATGCGTCACCCTCTACAATGGCGCTTAAAAAGCCAGCTTTCACATAGGCGGCTTCATCAACACCCGGTGGTACCCGGTTGGCGATTAGGTCGAGCAGAAATTCTTCTTCACCTGCTGGTGGCTTTTTTAATAATTCAACTAAGCCCGCAGTCCATTCTGGACCCAACGGCTTAGGGGGGATCT
>TARA_B110000046_G_scaffold186040_1_pt1 | contig 12399 bp, 7 predicted proteins | sample TARA_B110000046 | Tara Oceans TARA_B110000046 (sample SAMEA4397157) | marine metagenome | biome: Polar Biome; feature: [DCM] deep chlorophyll maximum layer (ENVO:01000326); material: water (ENVO:00002006), including particulate matter (ENVO:01000060) such as... | depth 40 m
GCCTTTTATGCATATAAAGATATTGAGAAGTTAGAAAAATTTATGGCTAGTAAGCCAATTGCAGAGCAAGAAATTGGACATGCATTGTTACAAGAAGTTGTCGGTTATGCCGAAACGTCAATGAACAGGCGTAAATATTTATTACATTATTTTGGTGAAGAGTTTGATGCTATAACCGGTAATGGTGCAGATATGGATGATAATTCTAGAAACCCCAAGAAAAAACATGAGGCAAAAGAAGATGTTATAAAACTTTTAAAAGTAGTTAAAGACACTTTACAACAGTATAAATCTAAAGAAGTTGTAAACACTATAATTGGTAAAGAAAATGCTTTACTTACTTCTCATAAAACTCATTTACAACCATTTTTTGGAATTGGGAATGACAAAATAGCGTCTTATTGGATGGCACTTATTCGTCAAGTTTTAGTGGTTAATTTTATAAAAAAAGAGATAGAACAATATGGAGTTGTAAAATTAACAGAAGTTGGAATTAATTACATTGAGAACCCAACTTCATTTATGATGACAGAGGATCATTCATATAGTTTAGAGAATGATAATTCTATACTAAATAAGTCAAAATTAGCAGGTGAACCTGCGGATGTGAAACTTGTAAAATTATTAAAAGATTTACGAAAAAAGGTAGCTATAAAATTAGGTGTCCCACCATTTGCTGTTTTTCAAGATCCATCTTTAGATGATATGGCTTTAAAATATCCTATTAATTTAGTTGAACTTTCTAAAGTACATGGTGTAGGCGAGGGGAAAGCTAGGAAATTTGGGAAAGATTTTGTGAGAATAATTTCGGAATATGTAGCTGAAAATGATATTTTACGACCAGATGATTTAATTGTAAAAAGTACAGGTGTAAACTCTGGACTAAAACTCTATATCATTCAAAATACTGACAGGAAATTACCACTAGAAGATATTTCTAAATCCAAAGGATTAGAAATGAAAGAGTTGATCAAGGAAATGGAAGCTATTATTTTCTCTGGAACAAAATTAAATATAGATTATGCCTTAGATGATCTGTTAGATGAAGATCAGCAAGAAGAAATTCATGAATATTTTATGGATTCTGATACGGATAGCATACAAGAAGCTTTAGATGAATTTGATGGCGATTACGACGAAGATGAGCTACGTTTAATGCGAATTAAATTTATAAACGAAGTGGCAAACTAAAACTCTTTTTTAGAAATATCATATTTAATCTATTTATTGCCATTGAGCTAAGTCTATTTTTATTTAATTTGTCAGTAAATAAAATTTTAGATTTTTTTTAGAAGTATTCGAAATTGAATTTTTTTTCTATTTGATAAAATATTTTTACTGGCTTTAGCAACAATTACATTATTAACTATTTTTAACTGAAATTATTATTTTTGATAACATTCTAATACTTGAATTCTGTTTATCTATAACTTCTTGTGTAGTTAATGTTATTTAAAATATCTTAAAATATTATAGGTATTCATATTTATTTAAGTAATTATTTACAATTAATGGAAATTATAGAGTAGCAATTGTTAAAATAATCCCTAAAAGTATCGCAGTAAACTTCTGTAAGTTAAACTTATGATTTTCAGAACTTTCAAAAAGAATTATTGTAGAAATATGTAAGAAAACTCCAATAATTAAGGCTGTGATTTCTGTTACGTATTTTGTAAAAAACTGAATTTTATCACCAACTAAAACCCCTAAAGGGCTCATTAATCCAAAGAAAAAGAGAAAACAAAAAACTGTTTTTTTGGAATACTTAGTGTTAAGTAAAAATGTTGTTAAAACAATTGCAATAGGAATTTTATGCACCACGATTGCCCATAATAAATTATCACCAGTATTATAAATTGGTAGACCTTCAGAAAAAGCATGTAAACATAAACTAACAAATAACAAAGTTGGAAAATCTTTTCCATCAGAATGCATATGAATATGTCCATGTTCTGCACCTTTAGAAAACGACTCTAAAACAGATTGTAAAATAATACCAATCAAAATAAAAACTCCCGTTAGTGTTGCATCAGAATTTATGGTATATACTTCTGGTAATAAGTGTAAAATTGTCACAGACAATAGATAAGCGCCACTAAAAGCTAATAAAAGACGTACGATTTTATTGTTGAGTTTTATTAAAAAAACCAACATAGAACCAACTAAAACAGATAAAAACAGTAAGATGTAATTCATTTTGCAACCAATATTAATCTATTTGAATTTTGAGCATCAAAGTTAGTTAAATTATAGTCTCCAAAAATATTAGTAATTTTAAAACCTGCTTTTTCAAAATAAGCTTTCATTTTATCAGCATTTAAATATTTGACTCTTTCTGTATAGGAATGATTTTTTTTATCTGCAAAAAAAGTAATATTTTTTATGATAAACCCATCTTTTATTTCTCTTGTGATATGAAAAGTAATGGCATCTACAGTTTTAGTCTCTTTAGGAACTAAAGTAGTTTTTACAAAATCGGCATTTAAAAAATCAAAAACAAAAATACCCTCTTTTTTCAATCCGTTTTTAATGTTTTCGAGAATTAGAATATCTTCTTTGTCGTCTTTAAAATACCCAAAACTTGTAAATAAATTAAAAATTGCATCGTATTGATTATTAATTGGTTGACGCATATCATGTACCTTAAATTTTAAGGAATCATTTTCAAATTTTTTTGCAGTTTTAATGCTGTTTTCTGATAAATCAGCTCCAGTAACTTTGTATCCTAAAGAATTCAGAAATACAGAATGTCGACCTTTTCCACAAGGTAAATCTAAGATATGAGTTGTTTTAGGTAATGGTAAAAAAGCAGTAATATTTTTCATAAATAACCGTGCTTCTTCATCACTTCTATCTTTGTATAATATATGATAGTAGGAAGTATTAAACCAATCTGTAAACCAATCTTTTGTTTTCATAAGTACTTTGAGTCTGTAAAAGTAACCAAATCTTACGTTTATAAAAATGAATTTCTTAATTAGTATAAATCCTGTTTTTAAATAGTATTTTTGTGCTCAATTTTACAAGTATGGATAAAGATTTTAAAATGACGGCAACAACACTTTTTGGTTTAGAAGGTGTTTTAGCAGAAGAGCTTAAAAATTTAGGAGCACAAGATATAAAAGAAGCTGTAAGAAGTGTTTCTTTTAGAGGTGATACAGGTTTTATGTACAAAGCAAATATTGCATTGAGAACTGCTGTAAGAATTTTAAAACCGATAAAGGTTTGTAAGGTTTATGACGAGGAAGATTTATATGAAGCAATCCAGAAAATTAAATGGGAAAACTTTTTAGATGCAGAAGGTACCTTTGCAATTGGTGCAGTGGTTAACTCTAAGAACTTTACCTCAAACTCACATTATATTTCTTTAAAATCTAAAGATGCAATTGCAGATTATTTCCGTCATAAATATCATAAAAGACCGAATGTAGATTTAAAATATCCAGATGTAAAGATTCACATACATCTTCAAAAAGAATGGTTAACGGTTTCTCTTGATTCTTCTGGAGATTCTTTGCACAAACGTGGTTATAGAACCGCTACGAATATTGCACCAATTAATGAAGTGTTGGCGGCAGGTATGGTTTTATTATCTGGTTACACAGGTGAAGAAAACTTTATTGATCCAATGTGTGGTTCTGGAACGATTTTAATTGAAGCAGCAATGATTGCTAATAATATTCCTGCAAATATCAATAGAAAATTATTTGCTTTTGAGAAGTGGAAAGATTATAATGAAGACTTGTATTTTACAATTCAAGAATCACTTTTAAAGAAAATTCGTTCTTCTCATTTTAAAATTATGGGATTTGACAAAGCACCTTCTGCTGTACAAAAAGCTTTAGCCAATGTAGAAAATGCCAATTTAGATGAATTTATTGGTGTGCATCATGTCAATTTTTTCAACTCTAAGAAAGAAGTTTTTGGGAACACTACAATTTTATTCAATCCACCATATGGAGAACGTTTAAATATTGATGTTGAAGAATTTTATAAAAAAATAGGAGATACTTTAAAAAATAATTATCCAGGCTCTACGGCGTGGCTAATTACCTCAGATACAGATGCCTTGAAATCAGTTGGTTTGAGAACGTCTAAAAGAATATCATTAAAGAATGCAGATTTAGACTGTAAGTTTGTAAAGTATGACCTTTACGAGGGCACCCGAAAGTTTAAAGAACGTAAAGTAGAAAGAGATGTCGACCAGAATACTGAAGTTGATTCTGACTCTGAAGATTAATACAATTTCATACATAGGTATGTTGTAACCTAGAACAAATTAATGTGATTTTTTATTTTGTGTACTATTTCCTGTTTTTTTACTTTTGTTCACGACACAAATTTTTTATTCTTAAAAATTAACTCAATTAAAAATATTTTTAATTAAAATTGAGTAGAAGTCTCTTCTACTTCTCCAATTTAAAACAGTTATAATATTCGTAGGTTAATAGCTAGTTATTTTAGTTATAGATATCTATTTTTTAATTAGTTTTGGTTCTCCTAACTTAAAATTTTTATAAGATTAATTTTATAGATATCATATTGCCCATTCCAATTCAGAAAACTTTTACGTATTCTGTAACTGAAGACGAAGCTAATTTCTTACAAAAAGGAATGCGTGTGGCAGTTTCTTTTGGGAAAACAAAAATGTATACAGGGCTAGTTTATAATATCCATCAAACTGCGCCCATCTTATATGAGGCTAAAGAAATACATCAAATTTTAGATGAAACACCATTGGTAAATGAATTGCAATTAAAACATTGGCAATGGATTTCTAGTTATTATATGTGTGCTATAGGTGATGTTTATAGAGCCTCCTTACCTTCTGCTTTTTTATTAGAAAGTGAAACGGTTATATCTAAAAACCATGAATTTATAGAGGATTCTATTTTAGCTGATGATGAATTTTTGATTTTTGAAGCTTTACAACATCAATCTCAATTAACGATACATCAAGTTGCCGATATTTTAGGTAAGAAAAAAGTAATGCCAATTGTAAATCAACTGATTAAAAAATCTGCAATTTCAATTAAGGAAGAAATTTACGAACAATACAAACCAAAATTGGTGAAATATGTTCGTTTGCATTCAGATTATAATTCTGATGATTCTTTAGAAAAATTACTGGAAGAATTATCAAGAGCAAAAAAGCAACGTGAAGCCGTTTTATTTTTTTTTCAATTATCATTCACCAAAAAACCGATAAAAGCAAAAGACTTAGAAGAAAAAGCAGTCGTTTCTCCAACTATTTTAAAATCCTTGGTAGCTAAAGGAGTGTTCGAATTTTATCATATTCAAACTGATAGAATTCAATATAAAGGGGATACAAATGATCTAAAGGTTCTCAACGAATTTCAAGAAAAAGCATTTTTAGAAATTAAAGAAACCTTTAAAGAGAAAGACGTTACACTTTTACACGGAATTACAAGTTCTGGTAAAACAGAAGTTTATACAAAGTTAATTCAAGAAGTTTTAGATGAAGGAAAACAAGTTTTATTCTTGTTGCCAGAAATTGCACTAACCACTCAAATTATAACACGTTTACAGTTTTATTTTGGTGAACAGATTTCTGTTTTTCACTCTAAATATTCTATGAATGAACGCGTAGAGGTTTGGAATAATGTTTTAAAAAATAAAACAAAAGCGAAAATTATTTTAGGTGCAAGATCTTCTATCTTCTTGCCCTTTTCAAATTTAGGTTTGATTGTTGTTGATGAAGAGCATGAAACTTCTTACAAGCAATTTGAACCTTCACCAAGATATAATGCTCGTGATGCTGCTATTGTTTTAGCAAAAATTCATCAAGCAAAAATTTTATTAGGTTCTGCTACGCCGTCATTAGAAACGTATTTTAATGCACAACAAAATAAATACGGTTTTGTAGAAATTAATAGACGTCATGGAAATGTTCAATTGCCTAAAATTGAATTGATTGATATTAAAGAGAAGCAACGAAAAAAGGAAATGGCGGGTCATTTCTCTGATAGGTTACTAAAATTGATTCAAGAGGCTTTAGATCAAAAAGAACAAATTATCTTGTTTCAAAACAGGCGCGGATTTTCACCAGTTGTTGAATGTAAAACCTGTGGAGTTTCTCCTCAATGTCCAAATTGTGATGTTTCTTTAACGTTCCATAAATTTAAACACGAATTACGTTGTCATTATTGTAATTATCAAAGAGCAATGCCTAATAGTTGTGGTGCATGCGGTAGTAATACTCTAGATAACAAAGGCTTTGGAACTGAGCAAATTGAATTAGAATTAAAAGAATTATTTCCTGATTTTAAAATCGGAAGAATGGATTTAGATACTACTCGAGGAAAACACGGCTATCAGAGAATTATTGGTGCCTTTGAAGCAAGAGAAATTGATGTTTTGGTTGGAACACAGATGCTTTCAAAAGGGTTAGATTTTGATAATGTTTCTTTAGTTGGGATTTTAAATGCAGATACGATGCTGAACTTTCCAGATTTTAGAGCGCATGAAAGAGCGTATCAAATGATGGTACAAGTTTCAGGAAGAGCAGGAAGAAGTAAGAAACAAGGAAATGTAGCTATACAAACTTATAATCCTTTTCATCAAATATTACAGCAAGTTTCTGCTACAAATTTTGCAGAAATGTATAAAGAACAATTACAAGAACGTTGGCAATACAAATATCCGCCCTATTATAGGCTGATAAAAATAACACTAAAACATAAAGATTATAATAAAGTAGATAACGGAGTTAATTGGTTATTTAAAGCGCTATATAATTCTTTTGGAGAACATGTTTTAGGTCCGACTGCACCCGCAGTTTCTAGAATTAGAAATCAATATATTAAGAATATTGTTATTAAAATTCCGCCAAAACAAAATTTAGCAAATACAAAGAATCATCTTTCTAAAATTAAAAACACGTTTGAAGCTGTAAAAGATTTTAGACCGATAAGGTTTATTATTGATGTTGATGCTTATTAAAAACTTCTTTGTTTTTTTGTGCTTTTTATTAAAAGGGAAATAAATAATTTCTTTTCTAAAGAATAAGTTTAAAAAGATCTTTATACTAGTTATAAAGCTTATTCGCATTAAGACTTAGTAGTTTCGCTTTTACATTTTTCAAAGTCAATTCGTGTACTTTAATTTCTTCTCTTTGATTTGGTTTCCCCCAATTATAATAAGTAGTTGCTTTTAAAAATGTAGGTGTATATTTTTTATTTCCTAAATATGTAAGGTTTATTAGCCAATCTCCGTTTCCAACTTTTTCAATTAAAAACTCTTTCGAATTGTATCCTATTAATTTTTCATCTAATATCTGTTGGCTATTTTCAGATAATGTGTGGTTTACTTTAAAAGACTGCTTGTTTGGATTAACAAACTCGAATATAAACTCTGCTTCAGAAGTATTCCATTCAAACACCATTCTAATATCATTTCTAATCAAAGAATCATTGTTTTTAAAAGCTAATTTCTCTCTAATGTTATCTTTCTGTTTTCTTTGAACATATATCGCTTTCATTTCAGTGTTAAAAATCTCTCCAATTCCATTTTCCTCAATCTCAAATCCTTTTTTTAGATAGTAAAGATATATCTTCCAAGCATTTTTGTATTCATTTGCATGTGTAAATGCGTTCGCTAAATCTCTAAAAGACTGTGCGTGTTCAGGTCTAATTACCATTAATTTTTTATAAATAACAACAGCTTCTTGATGCAATCTTAATTCTTGATACTTATATGCTATAGCTTTTAATACTTCAGGGTTGTTGCCTGCAAAATTTTCTAGGTCTAAAAGTACCTTTAATCCGTATTCTTTGCTATTAAGTGTATTTATAAAATAATTAGCAGAGTTAAAATGAAAATTGGTGCTAGTCTTATATTCTGAATAGATATTTTTATATTTTTCATATGCTGCGATTGGTGTTCCGGCTGCTTCAAATAATTTATAATAATTTGGTTCTCCAGTTTTTAAATCATTTATGGCAACTGCATCATTATCGTAATAATCTTTATTTGTGTATTTATTATCTTTAGAGTTTATGTCCTTACTAGCAGCTGAAGCAAAAGAATTTGATTTTGTCGTTACAATAATTATACCTCCAACAGCTTGAGAACCGTACTTTACTGTTCCTGCTAAGCCTTTTATGACAGCAATATCTTTAACATCATTTAGATCTACAATAGGAACCTCTGTATAAATAGTTCCATCAACATCCCAAAGTGCATAAGCAACAGTACCTGTAAAACTGGTTTCTCTTAATCTAACATATTCAAGACCATTTAAATCGGTTACTAACTTGTAATTGGAAATTTTACCTCTCAAAGCTTGAGCAATACTAGAAGCAGATTTATTTAAGTCATCTCCTTTAACAAATCCTGCAGCAAAACCAGCTCTTCTAGTGTCTATATTCATTCTTGCGGATGAAAATTTTCTTGGAGTTTTTATACCTATTCCTTTTTTACTGTCCGATTTACTTGTAATAATAATTTCATCTAAAAGGTTTTCAGCAGGGCTCATTCCTAAATTTAGAATCGTTGTGACGTCTTCTACTAAGATTTCGATTGGTTTCATGTTCAAATGCGAAAACTGAATAATTTCTCCAGCTCTTGCTTTAATTTTATAAAAACCTTTTCTATTGGTATTCGTTCCTCTTTTAGAGTTTTTAATAAGAATATTTACGCCAGATAGTGGGTAATCTTCCAAAGTGATAATTCCTGTAATCTCTTTTAGTTTCTTTTCAGTTTTATCTGTGTTTTGGGATATAACAGTTAATGAGAAAAATAGGGTAAAAATAAAAATTAACTTTTTCATTAGTTTTTTTTCTAGTTAGCAATTTCAATGCAAAATTATTTCTTTTTAAATAATTGAAAAAACATTTATTATTAAATTTATCATAAAATATTTTCAATTAAATATCAAATACCATGCCTAATAACTTGGTGTTTTTATTTAAGTATTAGACGCAATAATATTCGGTTTGTTACAAAACTTCTTTCTGATAGCCTTTATATTAAATAGCAATTCTGTTTAGTCATGTTTTTTTTTATAAAATTTTGAATCAAAGACAAACTTTTTAAAACTGATATTGTCTATATATTTGTAAGGCAGTAAAAAACAAAAAAAGAGGCTTGAAAATTATAAGATTACTTAACAACCACTTTCGCTCATTAAAAAAGCGAAAAAAAAACAGAGAAGTACGACAGCAATTGTTTGAGTAGTATTCTCCTAAAATGTTAGGTTTTTGCAGGCAACATGTAAAAAATTTACATCACGCAGAATACTCATATTAAATATATTTACGGTTCAATTTCAATAATTTAGTTTTTACATTTTGTAATGTAAAATCAAATACCTCAATTTGTTTAGTTTGATTAGGTCTTCCCCAATTATAATAAGTGGTAATTTTAAAAACGGTTGGTTTATGTTGCTTATTACCTAGATAGGTGAAGTTTACATAATAATTTCCTCTTTTTAATGTATCAATAAAAATTTCTTTTGATGTGTACCCTTTCTTTTTTTGATCTACTATTAAATCGTTGTTTTTGTCTATAGAATTTTCTATTTTATAGGCTTGTAAATTTGGACTTACAAATTCAATGATAAATTCTGCTTCAGAAGTATTCCATTCAAAAACCAATCTAACATCACTTTCAATATTTTTTTTCGGATTATTTATTTTTATCTTTTGAAGAACCCCTTTAGGTTCTTTATCTAAATTATAACTGGATATTATTTCTGAAGCAATAATTTCTCCGATATCATTCTCTTCTATTTCAAAACCTTTGTTCAAGTAATAATTATAAGTCAACCAAACATCTCTATACTTTTTTAATGTTAAAAATATATTAGCTAAATCTCTATAGGATTGTCTATATTCTGGTCTAAGGTTTATTATTTTTTTATAAACAGCTAATGCCTTATTATTTTCATTTAGTTGTTGATATTTATAAGCGATTGCTTTTAAATTTTCAGGATTATTATTAGAGAATTTTTCAAAATCTGAAAGTATTTTTAATAAAATAATTTTACTAAATTTTTCTTTTTTCAAATAATTAAAGACATTAAAATGATAATTAATAGTGTTTTTATTAGCTGAGTGTTGGTTTACATATGTATTGAATACTTCTTCTGATTTAGATCTTTTCTTATATGCTTTTAGGTATGGTGGATTGTGGGTTTTTAGCTTTCTATATAAAGTAGCATCAAATTTGTAATAATCTTCATCGGTAAAGTAATAATCTTCAAAAAAAATATCTTTTACCTTCTTATAATTAAGACTAGTATTTACTTTAATAATAAAACCACTTACCTTCGAATTCATTACAGTAAGGTCTTTAACTTCGGATATAAAAATAGGTATTGGAATGTCAAAAACAAAACCATCAAAATCCCAAAGTACTGGGCCATTTAATTCTTGTCCCCTTAAATAAATAATTTCTTCTCCAAAATCATTAAATTTAAGAAATAATTCTGGAATTTTTTCTACAATTGCTTTCGTCAATGAGCTCGCGTAGGTATTTAAACTATCTCCAGTAATATGCTTCACAAAAAAATTAAGACCGTTTTCTCCAATAGTACTACCTCCTAATTTTAAAACTTTATTTGTTTTAAATTCAGCGACACTGCTTGTAACTTTCATGTTAATATTTAGAATAGATGTAACGTCTTCGATTAAAATAGGTATTGTTTTTAAGCCAACATAGCTGAAAATTAAAACTTCTCCAGGTTTCGCTTTGATGCTAAAAAGACCTTTAGAATCTGTTACGGTATATTTTATTGTACCTTCTATGAAAACACTAACATTAGAAAGTCGTTTATTTTCGAAAGAAACAGCACCCGAAATTATTTTAGATTCAAATTTTTTATCTGTTTGTGAGAAAAAAATAGATGGAATTAGTACTAAAAGAAATAGTAATTTGGTTTTCATAGTTGTAGTTAATTCGATAAAAATAGCAAAATCTATGCCAATGCCAGAGACTAAAATGTTAGTTTAGTAATTATAATTAAAAAAGTTAATGTATCAATAAATCGGATGATGTGAAATTAAATAATTATTTGTAATATACTTGTTCATTGCTAAGTTATTATTTTCTCGATATTTATTTTAGTTTTATCAAGAAAAAAAACTATGTAATATATTCATATATATGAATGTAGAAAAATCAATAAAAAAAATAAATTATTTATAACAAAGGTTTTTGGAATTATTTTTGGACCTTATTAATGCGTATATTTCTTGCGATTATTTTATTATCTTCTTCTTTTTTTTTGTTTTTTAAAGTAATTATAATAAAGCCTTCAAGTAGAATTATTTGCTTATTTTAATCTGGAGTATTTTTTTATTTATCATTACAATACTCTTTTATTTTAAGATTGATACTCATACAGAACTCAAAGGTAAGTCAAGAAGACTTAATAAGAAATTAGTACATTAATTTGTAAAAGACCAAGGGTATGAAATTAATTATCAAACAAATGATATTATTCTTATTAATAGTAGAGGGAGATTTTTTGGATTCTCTAATGGTAGAAAAACAGTAGTTATTTTAAAAGGAACAATTTTGATTCTTAATTTTACAACTTTTGTAAATGTAAATAATTGTCAGGTTTATATTTCAAATTTTAAATCACTTTTTTATTGGTTTGCTAATAAAAAGTACCAAAAAATTTCTATAAATTTTTTTAAATAATAATTTCGAGTAAACAAGCAAAAAAAAGTAATTTTTTTTATCTCCAAGCAACCTTTTTAAAACTGATGTTGTCTATATATTTGTAAGGCATTAGAAAACGAAAGAAGAGGCTTGAAAATTATCAAACTACATAACACACAAAAATCGCTCATAAAAAAAGCGAGTAATTGCAACAGGGAAGCTCAAGAACAATTGTTTGCGCAACATTCTCCTAAAATGTTGGGAGTTTGCAGGCAATATGTAAAAGATTTACATCACGCAGAAGATTTAATGTTACAAGGGTTTTTAAAAGTTTTCACCAACTTACAGAAGTTTAAAAATGAAGGTAGTTTTGAAGGTTGGATTCGTAGAATCATGGTAAACACCTGTCTTTCTTATCTCCGTAAAAAAAACTTAGTAGACCTATCTGATGAGGAGTATATTTTTAATGATGCAGCTACAGAAAGTTTAGAAAACACCTCTCTAGAAGATATTCAAAAACTGATAGACAAATTACCAAATGGTTATAAAATGGTATTTAATTTATTCGCTATAGAAGGTTATAAACATTCAGAAATTGCAGTACAATTAGACATTTCTGAAAGTACATCAAAATCGCAATTATTTAAAGCACGTAAATTATTGCAAGAGAATTATTACAAAATGAATAAAACGATTAATGGAAATAAATAATATAGATAAAAATATAAAAGAAAAGTTCGCAAATAGAACTTTTAAACCATCTGCTTC
>TARA_B110000046_G_scaffold186025_1_pt1 | contig 12351 bp, 14 predicted proteins | sample TARA_B110000046 | Tara Oceans TARA_B110000046 (sample SAMEA4397157) | marine metagenome | biome: Polar Biome; feature: [DCM] deep chlorophyll maximum layer (ENVO:01000326); material: water (ENVO:00002006), including particulate matter (ENVO:01000060) such as... | depth 40 m
GTTGTTGGTTGTAAAAATCAAAACAAGAGTGAAAAGAAAGAAATGCACATTCAGCATGAAACAAAGCAGCAAGTAAAACCAACAAAAAAGAAGGTTTTAAGTCCGCATGAAACTGCAATGACAATGATTGGGGATGCTCATATTCATATCGATTATTCATCACCAGGAGTTAGAAATAGAATCATATTTGGTGGCTTGTTAGCCTATGACATGGTTTGGCAAGCAGGTGCTCATAAGGCAACTTGGTTAGAAACAAATAAAGATTTAATAATAGATGGTAAAACACTTGTTGCAGGAAAATATGGGTTTTTTACAATTCCGTCAAAAGACGAGTGGACAATTATTTTTAACACCAATTGGGATCAACATGGAAAAGATGAGTACGATGCCAAAGATGATGTACTTCGTTTTAAAGTTATTCCTCAAGTTTTAGACCAGGTGACAGAACATCTAGAATACAAAATTGTTAAAACTAATACTACTACTGGAACAATCTCTTTATCTTGGGAAAAGGTGTTAATAGCGTTTTCTTTTAAATTAACTAAATAATAAATAATTAAATGAAAAAATACTTAGTTTATATCGGAATATTAGCCGTTGGCTTACTATTAGGTTGGGTGTTATTTGGCAACTCATCAAGTAAAGAAACTGAACATAACCATAATGAAGCAGTAAAAAAAAATCAAAAGTGGACGTGCTCAATGCATCCACAAATTATGCAACCAGAAGCAGGGGATTGTCCTATTTGTGGTATGGATTTAATTCCTGCAGAAACGAGTGCTGATGGTTTAATGGCAGATCAATTTAAGTTAACAGAAAATGCTTTGGCTTTAGCTAATATTCAAACTTCAATTGTTGGTAATCGCAATCAAAAAGACAATTTTGTAAAATTATCTGGTAAAATTGTTGAGAATGAAGAATCTAATGCTGTTCAAGTAAGTTATTTCTCAGGAAGAATTGAGAAATTAAATATAAGTTTTACTGGAGAAAAAATTAATAAAGGGCAACTTTTAGCAACGATCTATTCACCAGAATTATATGCTGCTCAACAAGAACTTATTACTGCTGCTAATTTAAAAGAAACACAGCCTACATTATATAAAGCAGTAAAGAATAAATTAAAACTTTGGAAACTAAATAAAAAACAAATAAACCAAATTGAAAAATCTAGTAAAGTAATAGAAAATTTCCCTGTTTATGCTACAGTTTCTGGTACAGTTTCTGCAAAATTAGTAGAACAAGGAGATTATATAAAACAAGGGCAACCTCTCTTAAAAATTGCAAAACTAAATACAGTTTGGGGTAATTTTGATGTGTATGAAAATCAAATAAACAACTTTAAAAAAGGGCAAGAAGTTATCGTAACAACTAACGCTTATGCAAATGAAGAGTTTAAGGGTAACGTAGATTTTATAGACCCAGTTTTAAATACCAAAACAAGAACAGTAACATTAAGAGTTGTTTTAAATAATAAGAATAACAAGTTTAAACCAGGAATGTTTGTTGAGGGAAAAATAAAAGGAATCTCTTCAAGCAAAGAACAAGTAGTAGCGATACCGTCATCCGCTATTTTATGGACTGGTAGACGCTCTGTAGTGTATCTGAAAGCAAATCCTAATGAACCTGTTTTTGAATTGCAAGAAATTACATTAGGCAATAAAGTTGGTGATAATTATGAAATATTAGAAGGCTTGAATAATGGAGATGAAATTGTAACAAATGGTGTCTTCACAATTGATGCTGCAGCCCAATTACAAGGTAAAAAGTCGATGATGAATAAAGAAGGAGGTAAAACAACTACTGGTCACGAAGGACATCTTGGAATGGAGATAACTGCTTCAGTAAATGATGAGAAGCATATTAATGTCAATCAAAGGTTAAGCGTTTCAAAGGGATTTAAAAATCAATTAAAAGCAGTTTTTAATGATTATATAAAATTGAAAGACGCACTAGTTAAAGATGATTCGAATAACGTAATGGTGGTATCAAAACGGCTATTAAATAATTTACATATAGTTGATATGAAACTATTAACAGATAAGGAGGGGCATGCTCAATGGATGTTGTTAGAGAAAGAGATAAAGGCAGCAGCAACCTCAATTTCAAAAACATCTAATATCAAAGTACAGAGAAACCATTTTAAACAATTATCGTCAAGTATAGCAAATGCTTTGGAGGTATTTGGTGTAAATGAGAAAGTCTTTGTAGAGTTTTGCCCAATGGCAGATAATAACAATGGTGCGTATTGGTTAAGTAGAGAAGAAAAAGTCATGAACCCATATTTTGGAGCAGCAATGCTAACCTGTGGAGAAGTAAAACAAGTAATAGAGTAATAATAATTAAATTTTAATACAATGAAGAAAATAATTTTAAGTGTCGCTATACTAGCAGCGATGGTATTTACAAGCTGTAAGAATGAAGCTAAAAAAGAAACAAAAACGGTAACTACTGAAGTGTCTAAAGACATCGCAATGACAGGACTGTCTTTTGGAGTAAGAGGTAATTGCGGAATGTGTAAAAGCACTATCGAAAAAGCAGCTAATGGTGTTGAAGGTGTAGGAACTGCAACTTGGGATGTAGATAAAAAGAAAATTGATGTTTCTTTTGATGCTTCCAAAACTGATGCAACGGCGATACATAATGCAATTGCAGCTTCTGGTTATGATACCGAAAAAGTTACAGGAAGTGAAGAAGCTTACGAAGGTTTGCCAGGTTGTTGTAAATACGACCACGAAATGACAATGAACCAAGGTAATGAAATGAAAGAGGATGATCATTCAAATCACGAACATTAGAACCCATAATTTAAGAGCCCTTTTTAGGGCTCTTTTTTAATTCCCTAATAAATTTAGACCAGTTTTATTTATACTTCAAAAATTGGCTCGTTTTTGTGTGGTTTCTTATTTTGATAAAAGCTAAAGATAAAAAGCTTACAATTCAAAATTATCTCCTTCATTGGCAAAACGAAAACCTAACTTTTCAATTTCTTTTCTCTGTTTGCTGTTTTTTTGAAGTGCAGGATTTGTATGATTAAAATGGATGAAAATAACTTTATTTTTAGTGGCTAAACTTTCGTTTTTAAACAATGCGATCGTTTCTTGTATAAATGGATGAGGTACTTCAGACATCGCTCTTTTTATTTCATGCTGATCTAAAAAAGTGGCATCTAAAAAAGCATAATCTACCTTTTTAACTTCTTCAATAATACTTTTATTCCATGTTTTCCATTTATCAATATCAGGAATAAACAATGAAGTTTTTTTAGTTCCTTCAATTTTATATCCCACAGTTTCAGAAAATTCATCTCTATGTGGAACTAAAAAAGGAGTCACTTTTAGCTGCTGATTCAAAATCATGGTAGAATCGTGCTGTATGTTTTTTATAGCAATATTTTTTAAATCTATTAACTGATTCCAAGGTCCGTTATTGGTTAAAAAGCTTTTCATTTTTGGCATTGCAAAAACAGGAATATTTTTTTTCCATAAGCTTCTCGCCCAAAATACATTAAGCCTGTATAGTGACCAATATGAGCATGTGTTAAAAATACACCGTCAATAATACTTGCTTTTTTAAGATGATTTTGTTCTAAATCGGCTAATTGTGTATGTAGGTCAGGAGTCGCTTCAAACAACCATTTTTGTTGATTCTCTAGATCGACTAAACCTAAAGAAACGACACTTTTTCTTTCTTCTTTTCCATTGTAAAAATTAGCACAACATATTTTCTGACAACCAATGTGAGGGAAACCTCCATCTTGCGCAATTCCTAAAATGGTAATGTATTGATTGTAAGTTGTTTTTTTAGTTTCAATTTCAGGATTACAAGAAAACAATAAGATGGAAAGAAGAAGAAGTGTACACAGGTTTTTCATCAAAAAATATTTTTTTTAAATCTACAAAAAAAGCATCAATTTAATAATTGATGCTTTTTAAATATTTTAATACTGTTTACAAACTAGATAAAAACTCTCCATCCGTAAGGGTCTTCTACTTTGTTTGTTTGTATATCTGTTATTCGTTTTTTTAATTGAGCGGCAAAAGGATTGTCTAATTCTGGTAAATCATAATCATTTTCTTGATATCCAAAACCTGCTATTGGCGATATTACTGCAGCGGTACCAGTTCCAAACATCTCTTTTAACGTTCCGCTTTTAGCAGCCTCTACAACTTCTCCAACAGAAATTTTTCTAATCTCTGTGTTGATTCCTTGATCTTTTGCTATTTGCAAAATACTTTTACGCGTAATACCATCTAAAATACGATCGCTCGTTGGGCTCGTAATTAAAGTATCATTTATTCTGATAAAAATATTCATTGCACCCGCTTCTTCAATAAATTGGTGGGTATTGTCATCTGTCCAGATTACTTGATTGTATCCTTTTTCTATCGCTAATTGAGTTGGATAAAATTGGGCAGCATAATTACCTCCAGCTTTTGCAAAACCAACGCCACCATTTGCAGCACGTGCAAATTTTTCTTCAATTAAAACTTTTACTTTACCAGCAAAATAAGCACCAGAAGGAGCTGTACAAATGATAAACTTATAAGCATCTGCAGGTGAAGCATGAAAACCATTACCTGAAGCAAACATAAAAGGTCTTATATATAAAGAGCTACCTTCATTTCTTGGAATCCAATCGCTATCAATTTCTAGTAATTTAGTCAATCCTTGCATAAAAATAGCTTCAGGAATTGAAGGAATTACCAAACGTTCTGCAGATTTATTTAAACGCTTACAGTTTTCTATAGGTCTAAAAAGCATCACATTTTCATCAGTATCTTTATAGGCTTTCATACCTTCAAAGATAGATTGCCCGTAATGAAAAATCTTTGCAGAAGGGTCTAACGTTATTGGTGAATAAGGTTTAATTACGGGTGTTTGCCACTCGCCATTTTTAAAATCACATTCTAACATGTGATCAGAATAAACGCTTCCGAAAGGTAAATTATCAAAATCAACAGCGTCTATTTTTGATTTTTCTACACGTTGAATTTCTATATTAGATTTCATTCTTTTTTGTTGATTGTTTATGGCACAAATGTACATAATTTATTTATCCAATGCCTATGAGCATTTTCAATTTTCATACATTTGTCGTAAATCCTTTAAATATTTATAAGATGAAAAAATTGATTAATTTTTGTACTATTACTTTATTGATTTTTGCAGCATGTAAAAATGAAAAAGCAGCGCATAAAACAAAGCAAGAAGTAAAGAATAAAATTATAGCGTTTGATTCTTTTGGTGCTAAAATAACACAAGATGCAGCATTAAACTCTAATGAAATGTTACTAAAATTCAGTGATTTGAAGGTTGGTGATACGATCAATGTTAAATTTGCTTCTAAAATAAAACAAGTTTGTTCTAAAAAAGGATGTTGGATGAAATTGCCTTTAGATGATACAAATGAAACGATGGTGCACTTTAAAGACTATGGTTTTTTTATGCCGTTAGATTCTAAAGACAGAGAAGTTATTTTAGAAGGTAAAGCTTTTGTTCAAGAAACTTCTGTAAAAGAATTGCAACATTATGCAGAAGATGCTGGTAAGACTAAAAAAGAAATAGCAGAAATTACAACATCAAAAAAGGAATTTGTTTTTGAAGCTAATGGTGTATTAATGAAGAAATAATTTTTGATGTCATTTCGATGATGTGAGAAACCTCAATAAATAGTTCTATTCTTAAAACCTATACGAATGAAACGCGAAATAATTATAACTTCAGATGGTTCTACAACCATATATTTACCAGATTGGGATGAGCAATATCATTCTAAACACGGAGCCATACAAGAAGCGTATCATGTTTTTATAAAAACCGGATTAGAGGTTTTGGATTTAGATAAGATTTCGATTTTAGAAATTGGTTTTGGTACGGGTTTAAATTCTTTTATTACCTTCTTAGAAACAAAAAAAAATAATAAAAAAATTGAATATGTAGGGGTAGAAGCCTATCCTGTTTTAGATGACGAAATTAAAAAACTGAATTATGTTTCAGAATTAAATGTACCAAATAGTCAAGTTGTTTTTGATGAAATGCATTCAGTTTCTTGGGATGAGGAACATCAAATTTCAGAAAATTTTGCTCTAACAAAAAGAAAACAATTTTTTGATGACATTGATGATGAGAATTATTTTAATCTCATTTATTTTGATGCATTTGGAGCAGAACATCAACCTAAATTATGGACAGAAACTATCTTTGAGAAAATGTACAATGCTTTAAAAATAGATGGAGTTTTAGTAACCTATTCAGCAAAAGGAAGTGTAAGAAGAGCAATGCAAACTGTTGGTTTTACCGTTGAAAGATTAGAAGGACCTCCAGGTAAAAGAGAAATGCTACGCGCTACAAAAAAAGTTGTTAGTTAGTCATCTTCAGTTTTTTTTATCCGTATAGTTGAGTCAATTGAGAATGATTAAATTTGCTTTAAGAACTAATAATTATAAGAATGGAATTTAAAAGAAAATTTGGCAGAAAAAAAGAATCAAAACCTACAAAAGGATTGTTGCTAGTTTTACTATTAGTGCTTGCCGTAATCTTTTGGTTTAAGGCAGACGCAATAATGGATGCTTTGTTTTAATAGTGTAAAACCAATATGAAATTGTGGTAGTAGAAAAAATTATTTTAGGCATAGATCCAGGAACTACAATTATGGGTTTTGGAGTGATAAAAGTAGTCGGTAAAAAGATGGAGTTTATTCAAATGAATGAATTACTTCTTCAAAAATATGATGATCATTATCTTAAGCTAAAGCTTATTTTTGAACGAACAATTGAGTTGATAGATACCTATAATCCTGATGAAATTGCGATTGAAGCACCTTTTTTCGGAAAGAATGTTCAGTCAATGTTAAAATTAGGAAGAGCGCAAGGAGTTGCGATGGCCGCAGGATTGTCAAGAGAAATACCAATTACAGAATATTTGCCAAAGAAAATAAAAATGGCAATTACAGGGAATGGAAATGCCAGTAAAGAACAAGTTGCATTGATGCTAAAATCTTTATTAAACTTAAAAACCTTACCAAAAAACTTAGATGCAACAGATGGTTTGGCTGCCGCAGTTTGTCATTTTTATAATTCAGGAAAAGTTGTTGGGGGTAAAAGTTATTCTGGATGGGCTAGTTTTGTAAAGCAGAACGAAAAAAGAGTTAAAAAGTAGTTTTCAGGCTCAATAAGAAGTAACTGTTTTTAGTTAAAAAAAATAATATGTCCGGAATTTACATTCACATACCATTTTGCAAGCAAGCCTGTTTTTATTGCGATTTTCATTTTTCTACTTCATTAAAAAAGAAAGATGATATGATTGCTGCTCTTGTAAAAGAGATAGAAATCAGAAAAGAAGAACTACAAAATACAGTTATAGAAACGATCTATTTTGGTGGAGGAACACCAAGCGTTTTGTCAGTAGATGAAATTCAGCAACTAATTGATGCTGTTTATCAAAATCATACCGTTGTAGAACATCCAGAAATTACGTTAGAAGCAAATCCTGATGACTTATCAGAAGCTAAAATTATAGAACTTTCTAAATCACCTATCAACAGATTAAGCATAGGTATTCAATCTTTTTTTGAGAAAGATTTAAAATTGATGAATAGAGCTCACAATTCTGAAGAAGCAAAAGAATCATTATCTCTGGCAACCCAATATTTTAATAATATTTCGGTAGATTTAATTTATGGCATACCTGATTGTACAAACGAAGAATGGAAAGAAAACATCCAAACAGCCTTAAGTTTTGGAGTACCACATATTTCTAGTTATGCTTTAACCGTTGAGCCAAAAACGGCTTTAGCAGACTTCATTAAAAAAGGAATTATCAAAAATGTAGATGATGAAAAAGCGCAAGAGCAGTTCAATATTTTAATGGAGAAATTAACCAACGCTAATTTTGTACATTATGAAACCTCTAATTTTGGAAAAGAAAATTTCTTTAGCAGAAATAATTCTTCATATTGGTTAGGAAAAAGTTATTTAGGAATTGGACCTTCTGCACATTCTTTTGATGGAAAAAAACGTAGTTGGAATTTAAGAAACAACACTAAATATATCAAATCAATTCAGCAAAATCAGTTGCCAATAGAAAGAGAAACCTTGTCGAAAACAGATCGTTATAATGAATATATTATGACAGGTTTACGCACGATCTGGGGCATTTCTTTAAAGAAGATTCGCAATGATTTTGGTGAAAAATATGTTATGTATTTAGAAAGTCAGGCAAAAAAACACATTGAACAAGAATTATTGTATATTGAAAATCAAGTTTTAAAAACAACTCAAAAAGGCAAGTTTTTATCTGATGGAATTGCATCAGATTTGTTTATGCTAAACTTAGTGTAAAAAAATTATTAGTATAAGAGATGAAAGCAATCATAGAATATAATTCAAGAAAAATACAAATTGATGTCTCTAAACCTATTGATATTTCAATAGCGATAGATGTTACAAAAGAAAATGTAAATGCTTGGTATATAGAAGATCCAAAAATTTTTCCTGAAAGTTATGAAGGAGAAATTATAAAAGTTTCTGAGGGTGCAGTTGTAAATTTTAATAACATTCATTTTAATCCACATTCGCATATTACACATACAGAGTGTGTAGGCCATATAACAGAAGAAGTTCATTCTGTAAATCAGAATTTAAAACATTATTTCTTTGTTGCTGAGGTGGTTACGGTTGCTCCGGAAAGTAGGGGTGAAGATTTTGTTATTTCTGAGAAACAACTAAAAACAGCCTTAAGAAATAAAAAAAGAGATGCAATTGTTATTAGAACGTTACCTAATTTATCTGATAAAAAAACAATGCGATATTCAAATACAAATCCGCCATATTTGTTAGAAGAAGCAGTTATTTATTTAAAAGAAAAAGGAATTAAACATTTACTAATAGATTTGCCATCAGTAGATAAAGAAAAAGATGGAGGGAAATTATTATCTCACAATGCTTTTTGGAATACTTCAGGAAAATTAAGAATGGATGCAACAATAACAGAGTTCATTTACGTACCAAATGCTGTTGAAGATGGCCAGTATTTATTGAACTTAATGATTGCTCCTTTTGAAAATGATGCCACACCAAGCAAGCCAATTTTGTATAAAATCATCAAATAAAACATGAAGAAAGGCTTAAAAAAAAGATATTTATTTTATATAATTTTAGTTTCATTAGTTCTGTTGGTGAAAGGAGCTGTGTATTCAGATATTTCTGTTGAGGAATTAAAAAAGGAATATGCAAATGAGCATTCTAAATTTATAGAAATAGATGGTATGCAAGTGCATTATAGAGATGAAGGGCAGGGTTCTCCAATCGTTTTAATTCACGGAACTGCATCTTCATTGCATACTTGGAATGATTGGACAGCAGCTCTTAAAAAAGACCACAGAGTTATCAGAATGGATTTGCCAGCTTTTGGAATTACTGGCCCTAACAAGAATGCAGATTATTCTATAAAAAGTTATACGCAGTTTTTACATCAATTTATGATGAAAATAAATGTTGATACATTTCATTTGGTAGGTAATTCTTTAGGAGGAAATATCGCTTGGAATTATGCTGCAGAGTATCCTGAGGAAATAGAAAAATTAATTTTGGTTGATGCAAGTGGATTACCAACAAATAAACCACAACCTGCTATTTTTAAAATGGCAAAAACACCTTTTTTAAGCTCACTTTTTTTATATGTTACGCCAAAGTTTTTTATCAAAAAAAACATGGAAGAAGTGTATGTAGACAACTCTAAACTGACGGATGATTTAGTTACACGTTATCATAAAATGGCCTTAAGAACAGGTAACAGACAAGCGTTTATAGACAGAGCAAAAACCGATTTTAAATTAGGCGTAAAAGCCAATTTAGAGAAATTAAAAAGCGTAAAAACTCCAACGTTATTAATTTGGGGAGCACAAGATTCTTGGATTCCTTTAGATAATGGAAGACGAATGGATAACCTTTTACCAAATTCTAAATTAGTGATTTTAGAAAATTCTGGTCACGTACCTATGGAAGAAAATCCAGTAGAAAGTTTAGCTTTTTTAAATGCCTTTTTGAATGATTAAGTTTGGTAAAAAAAGCCATAATTTTTTATTCATTTCTTTAGCTTCTTGGTTTGTTTATCATTTTTTAGAAAATTCAAAAAGTATAAATTCAATAATAGTACAAATTCAAAATAGCAGTTCTAGTAGAGGATTTGGACTTTACTTACTTTTTAATATTGTAAAATGGATTTTATTTATTTTTGGTACTTTCTCTTTAATGATGTTTTTGAAAGCTATTTTTAAAAAGAATAAGAACTAAAAGTTGTTTTCTTTATAGCTGCTAAATAGGTAGCAATATTTAATTAAACTAGTTTAAATATTTCTTTTCAAGAGAATGATAGTAATAATTAAAATGAGCAATAACATCCAAATATTAGTATCTTATGAATGTGTCTAAAACCACTTTTTACGCTTAAAATACCAAACAGAAATAATAGTAACTAGTACCATAATTCCGAGTAAAATAAAATAACCGTATTTAAATTTAAGTTCAGGAATATTCTCAAAGTTCATTCCGTAAATTCCTGCTAAAAAAGTTAACGGAATAAAAACCACAGATAGAATTGTAAGTGTTTTCATTACCTCATTTAATCGGTGACCCTGTATACTGAAAATCAAGTTTATTTTACTTTCAAGTTCTTGTAACTCAAAATCAATATTCGAAATCAAGTTACTAGTTTGTTCTTTTAATTCGCTAAAATATTTTACATCAAAACCATCAATTTCCAATTTTTCTAATTTAACAACGGTATCTTTTAAACCCATTGTTGCTTTCTTAAAATTAAACAGTTCCTGCTTTCTTTTTTCAACTAAAGATGTAAATTCTGGAGTTGGTTTTATATCAGTAGAATTTAGCTTGTCAGCGCTTAATTCAGCATTTTCTTGATGCGTTTCTTGATAGTTGTCAACAATAGATTCTAATAATAAAAAAAGTAAGTAATCTGCTTTTTTCTTCCTTACAATCCCTTTGTTTCCTTCTAAACGCTCACGAATCCAGTTAAAATAATCACCAGGTTTTTCTTGAATAGACCATAAGAAATTTAGAGAAACAATGAAAATCATTTGTTCAGAATCAAATTTATGACTTCCGGTAATTAACACACGTGTGGTTACAAAAAGCAAATTGTCTAATAAAATTACTTTGTTAGGATGCTCTTTGTCGCTTAATAATTTTACTAAAAAATCGTCTAATTTATTTTGATATATAATTTTTCTATAAGCTTCTTGATAAACAATTCCGTAGGTGTTTATCCATTTTGTAGTTTCTGGATTTTCTTTTAATTTAATTTCTGAAATTGCAGAAAAATTAGTTTTATCATAGCTATTCTTAGAATAGTTAATTATAGATGTGTTTTCTAAAAATTCATTTTCCATCGCAAAAATAATTGTAAATTTGATTGATAAAGATACTTTTTATATTAGAGAAAAATCATTTTTAAAACGAAGAGTTTATGCATATAGAGCAACTTAGAGATTTTTGTATTGCTAAAAAAGGAGTGACAGAACATTTTCCTTTAGACGATGTTACCTTAGTTTTTAAAGTAATGCATAAAATGTTTGCATTAACAGGTTTGAATGATTGGGAAAAAGGCGAACAGAAAATCAATCTAAAATGCGACCCACATAAATCTGAAGAATTACGTGCTGAATATGAAGGGATCAACCCTGGATGGCATATGAATAAAAAACATTGGAACACTGTCCTTTTAAACTCTAGTGATATTTCTGATGATTTGGCAAGAGAACTTATTAGTCATTCTTATAATTTGGTTGTAAGCGGTTTAACAAAAAAAGTAAAAAAGGAGTTAGAAGAATTATAAATTTCTGTAAGAAATGGGTGTCACTTTTTTTACCTCTTTAAACTTTCTATTAAAATTAGAGATATTATTAAATCCAACTTTATAAGCAATTTCATTTATAGATACATCCTTATCAGATTTTAATAGTTTACACGCATTTTCAATACGTAATTCGGTCAAAAAACTGACATACGTTTTGTTTGTTCGCTTTTTAAAATATTTACAAAAAGCATTTTTTGTCATATTTGCTATGTTAGAAATATGATCTAAAGAAATTTTTTGATGTGCATTTTCTATGGTAAAATCGAACACATTTCGCATTCTTTTTCCTTCAGTATCAGAATATTTTTTAGCGTAAACGAAAGTAGAAAGAGGGTTCGATGTCGCATCTGAAACCATTTTTAAAATTTCTAAAAACAAAATAAAACGTGCTAGTTTAGAAGCGTTTTTTAGTTTCAAAAAGTTTTTAATAATTTCAGTTTTATTCGATGTAAGACTTAAACCTTGTAAAGATTTTGA
>TARA_B110000046_G_scaffold186020_1_pt1 | contig 12335 bp, 10 predicted proteins | sample TARA_B110000046 | Tara Oceans TARA_B110000046 (sample SAMEA4397157) | marine metagenome | biome: Polar Biome; feature: [DCM] deep chlorophyll maximum layer (ENVO:01000326); material: water (ENVO:00002006), including particulate matter (ENVO:01000060) such as... | depth 40 m
AATGTTAAAGTTGGTTATAGTGATCATACCATGGGAATAGCTATTCCAATTGCTGCGGTAGTCTTAGGTGCTTCAGTTATAGAAAAACATTTTACTTTATCACAAAAAATGTACGGAAGTGATGCCATGAATTCAATTGAACCAGAGGAGTTTAAAAGGTTGGTTGATGAAATTAGACAGATTGATTTAGCTATGAATTCTCAGATTGATAAAGATTATAAAGTACAACAATTAAAGAGGATGAAAGTTACTTTTGAAAAATCAATAGTATCATCAAAAGATATCAAAAAAGGAGAATTAATTACACTAGATATGTTGACATATAAAAAACCAGGTGATGGTATATTAGCTAAAGATTATAAAAAAATTATTGGGATGAGAGTAACTAATAATATTCCCAAAAATCATCAATTAACAATGGATAATTTAAAAAAGCAATAAACATGAGAAAGATATGTGTTTTTATTGGAGGACGTGCAAACTATAGCAGTATTAAAGCTGTTATGAGAGCAATACAAAACAAAAGAGGTCTTGAATTACAAGTTATTCTAGGAGCATCAGCTGTTTTAGATAGGTTTGGAAAAGTTGAAGATTTAATTAGAAAAGATGGTTTTGAGCCTAATTATACTTTTCATAACATTGTAGAAGGTGAAAACCCTGCAACAATGGCAAAATCTACAGGTTTAGGACTCATGGATGCATCTATGATATTCAAAAACCTAAAGCCAGATATGCTGGTAGTTGTTGGTGATAGATATGAAATGATGTCTGTAACTTTAGCTGCTGCTTATATGAATATCCATATAGTTCACACAATGGGAGGAGAGGTTACAGGAACAATAGATGAAAGTATAAGGCATGCAATTACTAAGTTTGCCCATCTTCATTTCCCTGCAAATGAAGATTCTAGACAACGAATTATTAAAATGGGAGAGGATGAAAACTTTGTGTTTAACGTTGGGTGTCCAAGAACAGATCTTGTTGCAGATGAGTTGAAAAATGATAGTTACTTAACATTAGAAGATTTATTTAAAAAATATGGAGGTGTTGGAGGCTCTTTCAATTTAAGAGAACCTTTTTTATTAGTTTCTCAGCATTCTGTTACAACTGAATTTGGAAATAATAGAGGTCAGATTGAGCAAACATTAAAGGCTCTTGAGGTTCTTGGATTGCCAACAATTATGTTATGGCCCAATTCAGATGCTGGAAGTGATGACATTTCGAAGGGAATTAGAACTTACCGCGAAAAGAATAATCCAAAATGGTTGCATTTATTTAAAAATTTGCCAATTCGTATGTATATACATTTAATGAATACTACTTCTTGCTTAATAGGTAATAGTAGTTCTGGGGTAAGAGAAGGTGGTTTTATTGGTACTCCAGTAGTTAATATAGGTACAAGACAAAATAAAAGGCTAAGAACAGAAAATGTTATTCAAGTAGGCTATTCAACAGCAGAAATTCTTGAAGGAATCAAAGCGCAATTAGCTCATGGAAAATATGAAAGTAATGATTTATATGGAGATGGTACTTCAGGTGAAAAAATAGCAGAAATATTAACCCAAGATCTTCCTAAGATTCAGAAAACAATTACCTACTAATGAAAGTTTTAGGTATAATTCCTGCGAGAGGAGGCAGTAAGGGAATCCCTAATAAAAATATTAAAATATTAAATGGTAAGCCTTTAATTTGTTTCACAATAGACGCAGCTAAGGGTTCATTGCTTAATCGTATTGTTGTGTCTACAGATTGTAAAAAAATTGCAAAAGTATCAAAAGAAAATGGATCTGAAGTAATTATGAGACCAGGTAACCTGGCAAAAGACGATACACCTACATTACCTGTTATACAAGATGTTTTAAACAAAATTGACGAGAAATTTGATGCTGTTATGGTTTTGCAACCAACATCTCCAATAAGAAACCAAACTCATATTAATGAAGCAATAAATTTGTTTATTGAAAAAAAGGAAGATAGTTTAGTTAGTGTCGTAAAAGTACCACATAATTTCAATCCAGAATCAATATATTCTCTTGAAAATGAATTGTTAACAAACTATTCGAATACTGAAAAAAAAATATTTAACAGACAGAATAAGAAAACTTATTATGCAAGAAATGGTCCTGCAATAATTTTAACAAAAACAAATATAATTCAGAACAGTAATTCATTTTACGGAAAAAAAATAACTCCTTATATAATGAGTGTTGAGCATTCTTTTGATATTGATGAGCCAATCGATTTTAAAATAGCAAAATCACTTTTAGGTAGTTAACATTAATATGAGCGAAAATAAATCAAGAAGCATTTGGGATATTGCAGATGAATATGATAATTTGTTATCTGAATATTTCACTGATTCAATAATGCATCTTTATTTTAACCTTATCAGAACTGAATTAATTGAGATTATTTATCAACTAGAGAGTCCTACTAATTTAACAGGTTATAAGATAAATAGACTTAATAATTTTAAAAAAGCAAAATTTATTCTAAATAGATCTATCAAAGAAGTATTTTATAGTTTTAGGTTTAAAAAAAATAGATTAAAAATAAGAACTAGTGAATTGATTTTCTTTATTGAGTATGAAAATCACTACAAGCAATATTTAGGCTTAAAAAGCCAATTAGAAGAACAATCTGATGATTATAAGGTTATATTTCTGAATATAGAGGTATATTTAAAATATAAAAAAAATGTAAATTCTAGTCATTATATAGGTGAATTCTTTACTAATAGTAGTTCGATCAAATCTGTTTTTAAATTAATTTATATTAATTCAAAAATATTTTTTAATTCAAAAATTCGAAACATCAGTAATAAGAATATAAAGAAGGTTAAATTAGAATTGCTCTTTTTTAATTCTAAGTTTTTATTGCAAAATTTTAAAATATCATACGCTTTAAATAAAATTTTATCTACTAAAATTAAACGTGCTATCTTTTTTAAAGCAGAAGGTTTTAAAATTAGAAATATTATTGACGTATGTACCAAAAAAGGAATTGATACTATAGCAATACAACATGGTTTAATTGTTAAAAACATAAAATACAATAATTTAAATATAAATAGATACTTTGTTTGGTCTGATGTTTTTGCTAATATTTTAGACGCTTGCAATGCATCATGTAATACATCATCTTTAGGTTGTCCTGATTATGATAAGCATATTAAAAGTAGATTCGAAAATCAACTATCAAATAAAGATAATATTACTAAATTATTGTTTTTACCTAATTCTGGGAAATCACAAACTCCAGAAAGCGAAATATTATTTGCTCTAAAAATATGTTTAAAACATTTATCAAAGAATAGTGATTTTCAGTTAGTAATTAAACCCCACCCAGGCGGTGACATACAATTAATTAAGAATGTTGTAGGTAGTTTTGACATATGTGATGTTATAGTATTAGAAAAGGAACACAAACTAAATTATAATATCTATGATATTGTTGTTACAATGAATTCTACTGTGGGTATTGAAGCTGCAATTTTTCGTAAACCTTTAATTGTAATATTATCTTCTTTGAAGATGATGATGATTAATGATTATATGAATTATAAAATTGCTGAATTTGTTACATCTGATGATGAAATGGAAGAGGCTGTAACTAAAATTAAGGGAAGTTACGAGATGTATCAAGAAAGGTGTGATATATTTATTAATGACTATCTAAAGAATATAGGAACAGCTGCTAAACAAATTGTGAAAAATTTATTAGCTGATGTTTAAACATATTAAGGAACTTGGAAATGATAGTGTAATCTACGGTTTAGGTTCTTCATTAAGCCAGTTTATCGGATTATTTTTAGTTCCTTTTTATACTAAAGCTCTAACTCCATCAGATTATGGACTTTTAGCAATTGTTGGTTTGTTTACACAATTCACAAACCCTATATTTTCTCTTGGTCTTGATAATGCATTATTTAGGTATTTCTCTTTATCTAAAAATGCACAAGAAGAAAAAAATTATCTAACAACGGCGGTACTAATTAGGTCTTTATCGGCAAGTATTTTCATAGTTTTAATTTATTTTTCTTATCCATTGTTAAATCAATACTTATTTGAAGAAAAATTAAATTATAGTATTTTTCTTGTGGTATTAGTTAACATTTTTTTTAGCAGTATTGGATCTATTTCAGAAGTTGTTATAAGAGTGCAAAGAAAACCAAAAGTTTTTGTTGTTATACAATTAATTGTCTTGGTAATTAGTTTAACATTATCAATTTATTGGGTATTAATACTAGAATGGGGAGTGTATGGAGCTTTGCTAGCAACTATGGTAGGTGTTATAGTAAGAGCTATTGCATTAAGTATTTATTTACGCAAATATATAAGTTATGGTAATTTTTCGTTAAGAATAACTAAAACGTTGTTAGCTTATGCATTGCCTTATATTCCACATAAGTTACAGGGGCAAACAATGCAAATGTTTTCGTTATTTATTGTAAACGAGCAAATGGGAATAGCTATAGCTGGGGTGTATTCTGTTGTTAATAAATTTGTGAAACCAATTTGGTTAATTGTAAGTTCTGTTCAAAAAGCATGGGTTCCTTATAAGTTTCAATTACACAAAAAAATAGAGGACAGTAGACCCGTTTTTAGATCAATTTCAGGAAATTATTGGTTTAGTTTGGTTTTGGTTTGGTGTATTTCTTCTTTGATTTTCCCATCAATTTTTAGAGTAATCATAAATGAAAGGTATCATTTAGGTCTGAATTATTTTCCATTTTTAGCCCTTATTCCAATAGTTCAAGCCTTTTACTTTACGGTAAATACGGGTATTGAATTAAGAAAAAGCCAAAAAATATTACCAATAGCAACTTTTTTTGGAATGATGACTGTAGTTTCTATATCATTACTAACAGTTAAAACTATCGCCCCTTATGGACCTATACTTGCACAAAGTTTGTCTTTTTTTGTGATTGCAATGATTACACTTAAATATGCCCGTGAAGTAATTAGAATAGATTATCCTTTTTTACTAGTTTGTATTTATTTGTCTATAAGCTCAGTAATGATTTATATCAATTATTACTATGACAATATATTATTAACAATTACTTTGTTATTAGTTTCTTTAGCGTTTTATTTATGCGTTATCCTAAAATTTAATAATTATAGCTTATACGAATTAACTGCGCTAGTTAAAACCAAATTTTTAAATGGAAAATAATTTATTGCAATATTACTTAAAGAAAGCAGAAAAAGTTAAATTATTTATTCATAATATAGTAAAATCGTTTTAATGAGGATAATATTCAAAAACAGAATTGTAAAGATATTTGTTTATGCTAGTGTATTGGAGAATAATTTAAATTTAAGTTAACATGAAGAATCTTGATGTCATTTCAAAAATAATTTATTTTCTTAAATTTTATGTGTTTGAAAAAGTTAGAACTAAATATAGTCGAAAGATATACACTTACTATGCATATAAGAAATGTGGATCGGTTGGAAAAGGTTTAAACGTTAATGGAAAAATTGAAGGATTAGGATCAAATGTAATAATAGGGAATTATAGTAGTTTTAATTATGGGGTTATTTTTCTTGGTAGTGGAAAAATTACAATAGGAAATTATTTTCATACTGGAAGAGGACTAACCATAATAACGTCAAACCACGATTATGATTCAGGTACAGCAATACCTTACTCAAAAGGGCATAGTATAGTTAAGGATGTTGTAATAAAAGATTTTGTTTGGCTAGGACATAATGTAACTATTTTACAAGGTGTTATTGTAGGTGAGGGAGCAGTAATAGCGGCAGGATCTGTAGTCTCAAAAAATGTTCCTAACTATGCCGTAGTTGGAGGTATACCTGCAAAGGTTTTGAAATATAGAAATATTGAACATTTTAAAAAATTGAAAAACGATCAGCAATTTCATAAGTGAAATGTCTATAAAAAAGTATATTATAGAAATATCTAAAGTTTAACTACTTAGATGTTAATTATTAAAATTTAATCTTTTCAATGAAAATTTTATTTATTCAACCTACTAACGCCTTAGGGGGAGCAGAATATAGCTTACTTAGTTTGATTAAACACTTACATAAGAAAAAGCATAATATTTTTATCTCTATACCTTATTCTGAAGATAAAGAATATACAAATCTATTAAGACCCTATGTTGATGAATTTATCTTTGTAAAACCGATGCCTTGGCATATTGAACATAAGTTTAAATTTGGTTACAAACGTTTTTTAAATTTTTTATATAAATGTTATAAAAGTCAAGGATGGCATTTTACTCCTGTAATTAAAATTTATAGATTTATAAAAAAGAATAAGATAGATATAGTACATACCAATACAATATTAGCTATCGATGGTGCTTTAGCTGCGAAGTTTTCTGGTACTCCACATATACAACACGTGCGTGAACCTATTGGGTTAGATGAGCGTTCGTTATATAAATTTCCCTTTCAAAAAAGAAGATCGTTTTTTAAAAAAATCATGAACATACTTCATCATGGAGTTATAGCAAATTCTAATTTTACATTAAACCTTTCAAAGCCATATTTTGGCAAAGAAAAACTAGTATGTATATACAATCCTATTTCTGCAGATTTCTTTGCCAATCAATTCATAAAAGACCAAAACCATGCAAGTGTTAAGACAATTATAGGAATGATTGGAAATGTCACAAGTAAATGGAAAAATCATCAACTTTTAATAAAAATTGCAAATATCTATAAACATTCAAAATCAGACATAGATCTTCAATTTTATATTTACGGTAAGTTGCCTAATGATAGTGATTGGTATTTTATGGAATTACAACATCAGATTAAGAATTACAATTTAGAGGGTATTGTTTTCTTTAAGGGGTATTGTGAGTCCTTAGCTATATATAAAGAAATTGATTTATTGATGCACACAACTACTCAAGAAGCTTTTGGCAGAATCTATATAGAAGCTATGGCAATGGGAGTTCCGGTAATTACTGTAAAAGGAGGTGGCGCTTTAGAATTGATTAAAAATGGTGAAAATGGATTTTTGATAGAAGTTGATAACCCTAAAGGTTTTGTAAATAAAGCAGAGGACTTAATACGTGATAATAATCTTTACAGAAAAATTGCTAAAAATGGATTCATTTATAGTAATAAATTTAGAAGTGATGTAATCAGTTCTAAAGTTGAACGATATTATAATACTATTATTAATGGAAAGTAAAAAGAAAATAGGTAATGCACCTAGTTTAAAAATTGAAGGGCATTCAGGTTGTAAATTAGAAATACTAAATAATAATAATAATTCTTATAGTGTTAAGAAACATTCAGGTAGTATTCCTTATAATGAAAGATTAAAGCAGCAAATGCTTAAACAGCAAGTTTTTTACAAAAAAACTAGCAAGTTAAATGTGTTTTTAACAGCCGAAATAATAAATGAGGGTTACGATAACAATTCTGAAATTTATTGGTTTTCTATGCGTTATGTTGGTGGTGATAACGCAACTGAATATTTCTCTAAAGTTGACGTTCATAAACTAAGACAAATTAGTAACAACTATATTGAGTATTTTAAAAAGTTAATAAATGAGTCGAAAGTTTTAAACGCACCTATAGCCCCTATTGTTGGTAAAATTGCTGAACTTAAAAAAAAATTTAAGAAAAATAATAATTTAACAAAAGGTTTTAGAGAAGAGTTAATAGGATATTTAACAAACGCTATACCTAATAAAAAAATATATTTCGGAAATTGTCACGGTGATTTTTCATTAACAAATCAATTATATACGAAAGATAATATTTTTTTATTAGATTTTTTAGACTCCTTTTTAGATTCACCAATTATAGATATTGTAAAATTAAGACAAGATTCTAACCTTGGAAGAATTTTTCAATTAGATACAAAATTAGAGAAATATAAATATTCAAGAGCAGAATTATCAATAGCCTTTTTAGATAATAGTATTAAAGAATTTATAGATTCAGATGAAATTTTAAGTGCTTGGTATCCTTATTTACAGGTATTAAATTTGGCACGTATTATTCCATATACCAAATCAAAGAAAGAATTAGCATTTTTAGAACAAAACATATTAAAAATAATTACGATATGAATTTAATTGTACCAATGGCAGGTAAATCTTCTAGATTTCCTAACTTAAGACCAAAATGGATGTTAACACATCCTTCAGGAAGATTTATGGCTATAGAAGCTATTAAGTCATTAAACTTAGAAAAATTTTCTAAAATTTACTTTGTTTGTCTTCAAGAACACGAAGACCAATATTCATTCATAATTGGATTTAATGAAGAACTAGAAGATTTGGGAATACTTACTAAATCAGAATTTATTCTACTAAAAGAATCTACTTGTGATCAGCCAGAAACTGTAAAGCAGGCTATAAAAGCAGCAAATATAAAAGGATCAATTTTTGTAAAAGATTCAGACAACCATTTTGCAATAAACTATAATGGAGGCAATCATGTTTGTTATTTCGATTTAAATGATTCGGGTCTTATAAAACCCTCTAATAAAAGTTACTTAACCAAAGATAAATCTGGATATATATCTAATATTGTTGAAAAAAATGTAATAAGTCCTTTTTATTGCGTTGGAGGTTATGGTTTTAAAAATGCTGAGTTGTTTGTAGATACGTTAGATAGTTTTTCAAAAAAGCACGATAGATATATCAGTGATATAATATACAAACAGATTTTAGATGGAGAAAATTTTGAAGCAAACAAAGTTGAACAATATATAGATTGGGGTACATTAGAAGATTGGAATCGTTTTAAAAGAACATATGCTACTTTATTTGTAGATATCGATGGTACGTTAGTTAAAAACTCTTCTTCACATTTTCCACCATATATAGGAAACACTGACCCAATTACTGATAATATTAATATTATTAATAAGTTGTTTAAAAGTGGGAAATTTCAAATTATTTTAACAACAGCACGTCCAGAAAAGTATAGAGATGTAACATTAAGTCAAATGGAAAAAGAAGGAATTCCATTCAATAAGTTAATAATGGGGCTATATCATTCTAAAAGAATAATAATAAATGATTACAGTAAATCTAACCCTTTTAAAAGTTGCGATTCTATAAACCTTAAAAGAGATTCTGGAGAGTTAGGTGAAATGTTAAAAGAATCATTAGGCTTAGATTACGAAGAGATTTAATAAAGTTTATGAAAGAGAAAGTTAAGTTTTCAATATGTATACCTAATTATAATTATGCTAATTATATAGGAAAGACAATACAAAGTGTACTTAGTCAATCATACAGTAATTTTGAAATAATTGTAGCAGATAATGCTTCAAATGATGACTCGGTTAAAGTTGTAAAGTCTTTTAATGATAATAGAATTATTATTAGAGAAAATAATTATAATATTGGATTTAGCCCAAATCTAGATAAAGCAACTAAAGATGTAGATGGAGATTATATCATCTTATTATCGTCAGATGATATAATGAATCCAGGGGCGTTAGAAGAGTATGCTAAAATTGTTACAAACTATAATGGTGATGACAATGATTTAGTTATAATGTCTGGTTGTGATATTATTGATTCTCAAGGAAAAGCTTTTGGAGAAAAGCAAGCTATGACAGGTGATGTAATTGATTTTTTAAATAAAGAAGGGAAAGAATTAAATTATGAAGAATGTAATTACGAAGGACATTATATATTAAAAGCTTTGCTTAGCAAAAGATTACAGCCTGCGGGACAATTTTTAACTACCTGCTTTTCAAAGAAACTATTTCAAAAAGTAGAAGGATATAACAATATTTTAAGTATTTGGCCAGATGCTCATTTTAGTCATAAAATATTATTTGAAAATCCAGTTGTTGTTTACTTAAACAAGAATTTGTTTGGCTACAGAGTACATGATCAAAACAATCTAGCAGCTACAGAGCAATTAACCAATATTAAAGCATTGCTAGATGGGTATCATTTAACAATATTATACCCAGAAAGTATTTTAAAAAAGATTGGATTTAATCAATCACAATTAAAAAAAGCTTTTATCAAAAACATTTGTTTACTGCCCTCACTTTTTGCATTATTAAGAGGTAATTTTAAAAAGACTTTTCATCATTTAATGTTTTCTTTTGCATCATACCCAATAATAACAATTAAGATTTGGCAAACCTACATTATCCTTTTATTATTACCATTATTTCCATTTTTTATAATTTTAACTTTCATCAAAAAATTAATTAAATGAAACTACTAATTCATCACCACACAAAAGCTTATTTAGATAATAAAGGTATTTGGCTACAATCCTTTATTGGCTCTTGGGTTAGTGAATTATCAAAATATTTCAACGAAATTGGCTTGCTTATTAACGTAAACGATGTTAAAGAAAAAGCACACGATTATTTAATTAATAATGACAATGTAGTAGTTCATAATTATGGTATTCACAATTATACTTCAAAAAAAAAATTAAATGAAAATATAATAAATACTTGTAGAGAAGTATCACTAGAATATGATGTTTTATTGATTCGTGGCATTACACCAAAACAAAAAATAATTTTTGATAATTGTAAAATTAATAAAAAAGTATTTTTATTAGTGGGAAGCATAAGTAATAGTAAGCCATTAATTAAATTTAACAAAACAGATATTTTAGTTTGGGTACTATATTGGGTTAGAATAAATGAATTGAAAAATATTGCAAAAAAAAGTCGTGTTATTGCAAATTCTAAAGGAGTAGTTGATGAATTGTTCAATCTTTTTCAAATAAAGGCTTCTTATGTACCAACAAATACCATCAGTAAAAATCAATTTATACCATTTGCAGAAAAAACAATTAAAAAGCCAATTCAAGTGTTATTTTGCGGTAGAGTTACAGAGGATAAAGGAATTGAAGAATTGATAACTGCTATTTCAATTATAAATGCAAAAGGTTATAATGCCAATTTAGATATTGTTGGAAACTGTTCTAGCATTTATAAAACCAATTTACAATTAAAAATCAGTAATTTAAAATTACTATCAAAAGTAAAATTTTACGGTTTTGTAGCTTTTGGAGATGAATTACTTCAATTTTACAAGAGTTCTGATATTTATGTTCTTCCCTCCTGGCACGAAGGTTTTCCACATTCTATTTGGGAAGCAGCAGCAAGTTGTACACCAGTAATTACTACTGCTGTAGGGGGTATACCTAGTATCTTGAATGATGAGGATGTTTTGTTTTGTAAAGTTAAAGAACCAAGTGATTTAGCTAATTGCATAATAAAGGTTTTTAGTAATCCTATTGAAAATAAGGCTCGTGTAAAATCACTACATCGTTTGGCTCAAAATTACTCTTCCGAAAAATGTGCTCAAATTATGTATAATACAATTTCAGGAAATGAGGCCTAAAAAAAATTATCTCCTATTATTCTTTATAGTCATTGTCTTATTAGAAGCAATTGATCCTAAAAAATTTTTGATCACAATTCCAGGTTTTCCACTCTCATTAGGTAGGTTATGCTTCGTAGCTACTGGTGTTTATTTTCTTTTCATAAATAAATTAAATGTTTTTAAGTCACCGTTATTAACTGGTGTAAAATTAATTTATTTAGGCTTATTTCTTTCTGCAATATTTACTGATAGTGATATATCTGAAGCGTTAGGTATTATTTTATTAGTAATTGGGTCTATTGGTAATGTATATTTATGGGAAAAATTAGAAGTTAAAAAATTAGTTAATTTATTTTTCATTATTATTTTTTCATACTGGCTTTTCTCATCATTTAATAGTACATTAATTTTTGATTTGTCATATTCGGAATTAGATTCAGATTTGATTAATCATCATGTTCCTGGTTTAATAATCAGTGTGTCAGCAGCTTTTATTTCTATTCGGTTTTTTTATAAAAAAAACACACTGAATGTGTCAGGATATCTAATATATTTACTTTCTATAATCGCCTGTTTATATATAGAAAGTAGAAGTAACTTTATTTTTAGTATAATATCTTTACTTTTTGTCAGTTTAATGGGAAAAAAAGGTGTACTAAAATTTTTCTTTAAAATTACACCAATAATTATTACGATTTTTATTGTAATTACATCTGTTATCAATAGTAAAGAAAGTTTACAAAGGAGATTTACTCTACAAGACCAAGAATACCAGGAACGTACCACATCAAGTAGGTTCGACTTTATAAGTATAGGATTAGATGATTTTTTGAGCAACCCTCTTATTGGTAAAGGGGTTGGAAATTCGTTTATTATGTTTAATGGTAATAAAGTTATGCTGCATAACCAATACCTTACTTTTATATTGGGTGGAGGTATAATTACTTTAGTTGGGTTAGTTTTTTTCTTAACTGGTTTAGCTAAACTCTTAATAGGTATTAGACGTTTAGTCTTA
>TARA_B110000046_G_scaffold82261_1_pt1 | contig 12329 bp, 11 predicted proteins | sample TARA_B110000046 | Tara Oceans TARA_B110000046 (sample SAMEA4397157) | marine metagenome | biome: Polar Biome; feature: [DCM] deep chlorophyll maximum layer (ENVO:01000326); material: water (ENVO:00002006), including particulate matter (ENVO:01000060) such as... | depth 40 m
GATTTGTTTAAAAATTTAGGTTTGTTTGTTAAAGAAGAAAAAATAACCCATACTGTTCCTCATGGTGATAGATCTAATGTTATTATTGAACCTTGGTTAATGGACCAGTGGTATGTGAATGCTTCTGTTATGGCAAAGCCTGCAATTGATGCAGTTAAAGAAGGTAAAACTAAATTTGTTCCTAAAAATTGGGATAAAACTTACTTTGAGTGGATGAATAATATTCAACCTTGGTGTGTTTCTAGGCAACTCTGGTGGGGTCACAGAATTCCTGCATGGTTTGGTCCAGATAACAAAATTTTTGTTGAATCCAGTGAAGTAGAGGCTAATAAAGCTGCTGAAAAATTTTATGGGAAAAAAGTTATTTTAACACAAGATGAAGATGTTTTAGACACATGGTTTTCATCAGCTTTGTGGCCATTTTCAACCTTGGGTTGGCCTGAAAAAACAGATAATTTAAAAAAATATTATCCAACAAATGTTCTTGTTACTGGTTTTGATATAATATTTTTCTGGGTTGCTAGAATGATGATGATGGGCATCCATTTTATGGATAAAGAAATACCTTTCAAAGAAATTTATATTCATGCATTGGTTAGAGATGATAAAGGTCAAAAAATGTCAAAATCAAAAGGAAATGTTTTAGATCCTCTTGATTTATCTGAAAAATATGGTGCAGATTCTCTTCGTTTCACTCTTACAGCCATGGCTGCTCAAGGTAGGGACATTAAATTATCAGAGGAACGAATTGCAGGATATAGAAATTTTAGTACTAAAATATGGAATGGTTGTAAATTTTTAGAATTTAATAATTGTTTTGAAGATCTAAATACAAAAGTCAATGATATTAATCTACCAGTAAACAAGTGGATTATAAATTTATATAATCAACTCAATGTTAAAGTAAAATTATCAATAAAAGAATATAAATTCAACGACGCAGCAGATGTAATCTATCAATTTATTTGGAAAGATTATTGTGACTGGTATATTGAATTTATCAAACCTATATTAAATTCTAATAATAACAATTTATCCCTAAATGAAACTAGATTTGTATCAATTAATGTTATGCAAAATGTCTTATTAATGCTTCATCCAATAATGCCATATATTACTGAAGAAATTTTTGAAAAACTTTTCAAATCTCCTAAATTAGTTATAAAATCTTCATGGCCTAATTTGATGTTTGATAATCTAGATTTATCCAATAGTATTGATTTATCAATAAAAATTATTTCAGAAATAAGGTCACTTAGAGTTGAAAAAAATATACCTGTTAAGTCATTTCCTAAATTATTCCTCAAAAATGTTAATTTGGAAAAGAAAAATTTTATTTCTAATAATGTTGAATTAATAACAAACTTAGCTAAATTAGAAAAGATTATTTTTTCTGATGATGAAAAATTGATTGAAAATCACATTATTAGTACGGTCGATGAAATAACTTTAATGATACCTCTTGAAGGATTGATTAACTTTGAAGATGAAAAGAAAAGGTTAAATAAAGAATTAACTCACATTGATAGTGAAATAACAATAATTGAAAAAAGATTAAAAAATCAAAGTTTTATTGAAAAAGCCCCACAAAAAGTTGTTGAGGAAATTAGAAAAAAGTTTGACATATATATTATGAAAAAAGATGAAATAAAAAAAGCACTGAAAAGTATATGAATATAATATTTAGGAGTTGAAAGTGAAAAATTCAAAAACCGTTTTGATTGATAAAAATCCTGGAAGAAATTCACAGACTTTTGGTGTTGCTAGAATGCTAAATACTGATTTAGATCTAATACATGAACCTTCTGTTGGCGTTGTTGGTAATAAAGGAGACTCTCAATGTTATTTTGGAGTAGAAGAAAAAGTAAAAACTATTCATGAAAATCTTCGTCTGAGAATAGGGCAGAATCCTGGCGATATATTTATGCGTCTTGTTCAACCAGAATATACGGTTGCAACTTCGGATGGTATTAGAAATGGTACTAAAGAAATGCGATACTCTCTTATAGGTAGAGAAGTAACTAATGATACATTATGTGAGCATCTGAGTGCTTCAGGTTTAGAAGGTACAATAGCTGTTGTCGCATGTGACAAACCTCCTGTAGGTACGCTCGCCGCTATATTAGAACATAATAGACCAGCTATTATTATGTCTGACGGATCAATTAAACCAGGGATTGACTCAGTTACTAAGGAGCCAATAGATTTGATTACAGCATATCAATTAGCTGGAAGTGATGATGAAGAATTAAAGAAAAGAATAGCCTGTGAAGCTTGTCCTGGCCATGGAAGTTGTGGAGGAATATTTACTTACAATACTATGCAAACATTCATAGGTGTTGTTGGTATGCAGCCTTTGCACATGGTTTCACCTCCTTCTGAAGACAAGAGAAGATTAGAAGTTTTTCCTAATGAATTAATAAGTTACTTAGATAATATGATAAAAAAAGATATCAAGCCAAGAGATATAGTTACAAGGGATTCAATTAGAAATGCAATTATAGTTGCAATGTCAATTGGAGGATCTACTAATGTTATGCTTCATGCTCCAGAATTAGCTAGAGCAGCAGGATATAAAAACTTCAACGATGATATTATGAGTTTTGAAGAGTTCAACCATTTATCTGAAAATATTGTTCCAGTCCTAGTTGATGCAAGGCCATTTGGGAAGTATTCAATGGTTGATATAGACGAAAAGGGAGGAGTTCAAGTTTTTGTTAAAGATCTTCTAGATTCAGGGCTTTTAAATGGAGAAACTTTAACATGTACTGGAGAAACATTACGTGAACAGATTGAACGTCTAAATCCTTCTTCTCCAGACGGTACAGTTGTTTATCCTGTAAGTAATCCTTATAAAAAGACAGGAGGATTAAGAGTGTTAGGGGGTAATCTTTCACCTGAGTTTAGTGCAGTGTTAAAATTAGCTGGGGTTGAAGGGGGGTTAGAAAATAATATTTTTATTGGCAAGGCAAGAATATTTGACGGTGAACAATCTCTTTTGGAGTGCTTGGAAAATGAACCAGAAATATTTCAGAATAAAGATATGATTATTGTTAGATATGAAGGGCCTGTGGGTGGCCCTGGTATGCCTGAAATGCTTGATTCAACATCTAGAATAACAGCCTTGTGCAGAGAAAGAAATATAGTTGTAGGCTTAATGACAGATGGAAGATTTTCTGGTGGATCGGTGGGTTTAGTTATTGGTCATGTTGGTCCTGAAGCAGCGGTTGGTGGACCAATTGGCTTAATACATAATGGTGACGAAATAATTGTAGACCTTAAAAAAAATGAGTTAAATTGCACTCAATTATTAGATCAAAAAATTGTTGATCAAAGACAATCTGAATGGAATGCAATTGTTGAAAAAAATTCTGGATCACATCCTTCTATTGGAGATGCAGATACAAGATTACTAAATAGAATGAGAAGATCGGCAGTTTCAGCTATGTTTGGTGCTGGAATGCATCCGAATAGGGAGGTATGGATTCCAAATCCCAGAAATCCAATTATATCAGACTTCATTCCTAAAAATATTCATAAAGATTAATTAACCATATCTATTTCTATATAAACAGGAGTGTGGTCACTAGGTTTTTCGTTTCCTCTAATACTTTTATCTATTCCAACATCTTTCAAAAGATCTACTATTTCTGGTGATATAAGTAAAAAATCTATTCTTATACCATTATCTTTCTGCCAAGCACCAGCCTGATAATCCCAAAAGCTATATTCTTTAGAGTAAGGATGTTTTATACGAAATGAATCTAATAAACCTATATTAATTATTTCCTTCATTAATCGTCGTGTGTTTTCTAGGTATAAAGCATCATCTAACCACTTTGAAATATCGTAACAATCTTCACTATTTTGTATTACATTAAAATCACCTGCTAAAATAAAGGGTTCATTAGTATTATATATTTCCTGTGTATATTTAATAAGACGTTTCATCCAATTAATTTTATAGTCATACTTTGGACCTGGCGCAGGATTCCCATTTGGAAGATATATACATATAATATTTATATCTAAAATTTTAACGTGTAAAAATCTAGCTTGTTCATCTTCTAATACTTCATAGTTATATAATGGTAGTTTACGGCTAACTTCATCAATCTTAAACTTACTTGCAATAGCAACACCGTTATAAGCTTTTTGTCCATGAAATAAAATATTATATCCTTGATCTACAAAATTTTGATAAGGAAAATTTTCATCCATAGACTTAGTTTCTTGCATTAACAAAATATCAGTCTTTGATATATTTAACCAATTTATAACGTTATTTAATCTCATTTTAATGGAGTTAATATTAAAGCTAGCAATTTTTAAAGTCATAAGTGAATACTAATCATTTAAATTGAGAAGCTTGTTCCACAGCCACAATTAGCTGTAGCATTAGGATTTACAATTTGAAAGTAAGATCCTGATAATTCTGATATATACTCCAAAGTACTGCCTTTAATGAAATCAATAGAAACTTTATCAATTAAATAATCAATTCCAGATTCATTGAAAATTATATCATCTTCGTTAGGCATAATTTCAAAAGAAAAATTATATTGAAAGCCAGAACATCCACCGCCTAGAACTGAAATTCTAAAAAAAGAACCTTGTTCGTCTTTCAAAAGAAATTTTATACGATCTGAAGCTTTATTTGATAATTTAAAATCGTTAGATATAATTTCATTTACATTAACCATGACCAAACAACCTCCAATAATAACTTTGTCTAGCTAAAACAGATAGCAGAAAAACAAATACTTATGTATATTATCACATATCTTTTACTAAATGAATTAATTATTGGACTTAACCATGTCAGAAAGAATTGAGACAAGACATATTCGTTCATGTGCTTGCCACAGTCCACAATCAAAAGGAAGATATTATAAAGATCAACCTCTTACATTAGATAGAACAGAATATCAAAGAGACAGAGATAGAATAATACATTCTGAAGCGTTTCGCAGATTAAAGCATAAAACACAGGTATTTATTTATCAAGAAGGTGATCATTATAGAACAAGATTAACTCACACCCTTGAAGTTGCACAAATTGCAAGATCAATTGCTCGTTCATTAAAATTAAATGAAGACTTAGCAGAAACTATTTCCTTAGCGCACGACTTAGGTCATCCTCCACTAGGACATAAAGGTGAAGAAATATTAAATAAATTGATGATTAATGCTGGCGGTTTTGATCACAATGAACAAACTATTAGAGTAATAACTTTACTTGAAAAAAAATACCCTAATTTTGAAGGTTTGAATTTAACTTTTGAAACTCTAGAAGGTTTAGTGAAACATAATGGACCTTATAGAAGAGTAAAAGAAATACCGGCTACAATAAAAAATATAAATAAAAAATTTGATTTAAAATTATCATTATTTCCTTCTCTTGAGGCACAAGTTTCTAATATATCAGATGACGTAGCTTATCTAACTCATGATTTAGATGATGGTCTTAGAGAAAATTTATTCAATATGGAAGATTTACAAAATTTAAAATTGCCTAATTTAATTATTAAAAAAATTAAAGAAAAATATGCTCCTATTGACAAGGGTATTTTAACTCATCAGTTGATAAGAGGCCTCATAAGTTTTTTTATAAATGATATTGTTACAAACTCTCTTCATACTTTAGATAAATATAATTTTAAATCTGTTGATGATATCCGACTTTTTGAAACTCCTATTATTTTAATGACATTAAAAACCTCTAATTACATGAAAGAATTAAGAGAGTTTTTATTTAAAAATATGTATCATGAAAAAAATATAATTAATAAGTTGTCCAAAGCCTCTATAATGATAGATAAATTATTTTTACTTTATAAAAATGATGTAAAGCTACTGCCAATGCAATGGAGATTTCATAAACAGGAGGATTTATCACTTGTCTCAGATAACATTAAATCAAGAGTGGTTGCTGATTATATCGCTGGTATGACAGATATCTTTTTAAGAGCTGAATATAGAAATCATTTTAATATGAAAGAAAATTACTTATGAATATTTATAAAATATATCTAAATTTTTTAAGGGAGCAAATTGAACTTTTCAAAAAAGATTCCAATTACACCTTTGATACTGATTTAATATTTTCTAAGCTAACTTTAGAGCCTCCAAAAAATTCTAGTTACGGTGACATGTCAACAAATATAGCGATGTTATTATCATCTCATTTAAAAATGAAGCCTTTTGAAATAGCAGAAAAACTTTTAAATTATTTAAAAAATATTTCTGGAATAAAAGAAGTTAGTATTGCTGGTCCTGGTTTTATAAATATTAAACTTAGTCAGTTAACTTGGATTGATTGTATTAAACAAATTTTATTAAACGAAAAAAAATGGGATATTATAGATATTGGAAAAGGTAAAAATATTAATTTAGAGTATATCTCAGCAAATCCTACAGGTCCTCTTCATGCAGGACATGCAAGAGGTGCAGTATTTGGAGATGCTTTAGCATCCTTATTAATAAAAGTTGGTTTTAATGTTACAAAAGAATATTACATCAATGATGCAGGTAACCAAATAGAAAAATTAATTCAGTCATCTTTATTAAGGTATGAAGAATGCTTAGGGAAAAAAATTAATACAATCCCTGAAGGATTATATCCAGGTGAATATCTTAAAGATGTTGGTATAGCTTTGTTTAATAAATACGGGAATAGTTTAAAATCTTACGATGATAATAAAACTTATGAACGTGTAAAAGAAACGTCACTGACCATTATAATGGATATGATTAAAAAAGATCTATTAAAACTTGGTATTACAATGGATGTATATACTAGTGAAAAAATGATTATATCTGGTGAATTATTAAATAATGTAATTTCTATTTTGAAAAAAAAGAAACTTATCTATGAAGGAATATTAGATCCTCCAAAAGGAGTTTTGTCACCTGATTGGGAAACTCGCAAACAACTTTTATTTAAATCTTCAGATTTCGGTGATGATTCAGATAGGGCTTTGAAAAAATCTGACGGATCCTGGACTTATTTTGCAACTGACATGGCGTATCATCTAGATAAAATAGAAAGGACAAATGGAGATTTAATTAACGTCTTGGGAGCTGATCATACAGGCTATATTACTCGTATCAATGCTGCCGTTCAAGCTTTATCAAATGGTTCTAGTAACATAGACACTAAAGTATGTTCTTTGGTTAATTTATTAGAAAATGGTGAACCTATTAAAATGAGTAAAAGATCTGGAAACTTTGTTAGTCTTTCAGATATTATAGATGCAGTAGGAAAAGACGTTATAAGGTTTATAATGTTGACAAGAAGAAATGATCAATCTTTAGACTTTGATTTTAAAAAAGTTACCGAAAAATCAAAAGAAAATCCTGTTTTTTACGTTCAGTATGCTCACGCAAGATGCAATTCGATATTTAAATCTGCAAAGATTTCTATTGATAACTTAGATTATAGTCATTTGCATCTTTTAAATTATGAAGAAGAAATTGATATAATAAAATTTATTTCATTGTGGCCTAGAGTACTTGAATTATCTGCAAAAACACATGAACCTCATAGAATATGTTATTATTTAATAGAACTTGCCAGTATCTTTCATAGCTTATGGAATAAAGGTAGGGAGAATAACGATCTCAAATTTATTGTTGAAACTGATTTAGAAATAACACACGCTAGGTTATGTCTTGTTAATTGTGTATCCTCAACAATTCGAAAGGGACTTGAGTTATTATCTATTAAACCAGTTTTTGAAATGTAAGAAATGTATAAAAATTTAGTAAAAATACTTTCTATAATTTTAATATTTATAGGTACTATTATTTCCTTAACTATTTTTGGTTTTAAAATTTTTTTCTATGAAAATGATAAAACAGTATTAGTAACTCTAAAACCTGACAATGTACCCGCATATTCAGTACCTAAAGATAAAAAAGGTTATAATGTTAGAAATTTAGATATAGATATTTTAAACAAGAAAGAAACTGAGAGTGTTGATCAACAATTAAGGCCTTTCCCTGTAGAACCTGAATTGTTGCCGATTGAAAGCAATGAAAAAAAAATAGAAATAAAACCTAATGATAAAGTTAAGGTCAAAAAAAATATAATAAAGAATAAAGATAAATTAAATAATACTAAAAAAGCTGTTATTAAAAAAACTAACTTAAACATTGGGATGTATAGAGTACAGTTAGGTTCTTTTAGAGATTTAAATAAGGCTGATGTTGCCATTAAAAGTATAAAAAAAAAATATGTCAACTTACTAAAAGATATAGATTTAAAAAGGTTTTCATACACTAATAATCAAAATATTGTCTACCATAGAGTTTGGACTTCTTCTTTAAAAAAAGCAAAAGCTCTAAATTTATGTAATCAGTTTAAATTGAAAAATATGGTTTGTATTTTAAAAGTTGTTAGGTAATTTTATATGTTAAATATAGATGAAAATAAAATTATTGACCAAAATTTAAATATATTCACTTTATCTTTAGATGGATACGAAGGGCCCATAGATTTACTTTTAAGTTTAGCTAGAGATCATAAGATTGATTTAACTAAACTTTCAATTTTACCTTTAGCAGAACAATACTTATTATTTTTAGATAAGGCACTTAAAAAAGACATTGAAATTGCTGCTGAATATTTAGTAATGGGAGCTTGGCTTGCTTTTTTAAAGTCAAGATTATTGCTTCCTAATATAAATTTAGAAGAATCTGATAATATTGACGAAATGTCAAATCTATTAGAATTTCAACTAAAAAGGTTAGAGGGAATTCAAAAAGTTTCAAAATTACTTTTTAAAAGGTATCAGTTAGGCATTCATTTTTTTAAAAATGGAGAACCTGAAAATTTTAACATTAACAAAAAAGTGAAATATAATGTTGATCTCTTTAACTTGATTAGTACTTATGGTAATATTATTTCGAAAGAAAACAATAAAACTATAACTATCGCCTCATCTAAGTTATACGCAGTTGAAGAAGCTGTTGAAAGGTTGCAGAGTTTAATGATTAAAACTTCAGGTTGGGTAGATTTATTTGATTTTTTACCTAAAAACATTAAAGATAAACTTGAAAACAGATCAGCTATTGCTTCTCATTTTGTTGCTTCTTTAGAACTTGTAAAGGATGGTAAGATGAATTTGAAGCAGAAAGATTTTAATCATAAAATATATTTGAGTTTAAAGAGTTAATATTATGTTTCTTTTAAATAATCGTATTTTAAATTTTTATATAAAGGTTTTAAATTGTGTCTAATGTTCAAGACAAATATAAAAATAATTTAGATTATAATTTAAAACAAAAAATTATAGAAGCTGTAATTTTTCAGTCCGCTGATCCAATTAATTTTAAGGCTTTAGAAAAATACGTTTCCGATAAAGAAGTCTTAGATGATATTCTTTTTATTTTAAAAGAGAAATATAACACTAGTGGAGTAAACTTGATTAATATTAATAATTCTTATGCATTTAGAACATCTTATGAAGTTGCAGAATTTCTTAATATTGAAAAATTAATTCCTAAACCATTATCTAGAGCTGCTACAGAAACGCTATCAATTATAGCTTACCATCAACCCATAACTCGATCTGAAATTGAAGATATTAGAGGAGTTTCTCTAAGTAAAGGAACTTTAGATTTACTTTGGGAGTTATCATGGATTAAACCTGGTCAAAGAAGAGTAACGCCAGGTAGACCACTCACATGGATTACTACAAACTTTTTTTTAGATCATTTTGGATTAAAAAATGTTTCAGATCTTCCTGGTATTGATGATTTAAAAAATTCAGGTCTTTTAGAAAAAAATAATATTTTATTCAATGATAATATTGATGATGAATAAAATAAATTGAATTGAATTGAATTGAATTGAATTGAATAATTATTGTGTCTTTATTTGTTTGAATTTTTAAATATCTCACATGCATTCAATAATAAAATAGTTTTAAAAAACTTTTCAATGAAGTTAGATATAGGAGAAGTTGTATCACTTTTAGGACCATCGGGTTGTGGAAAAACAACGTTATTAAGATTGACAAGTGGTCTTGAAAATTTACAAATTGGTGAGATCAAATTTAATAGTAAAATTATATCCTCTCCAAAATATCATTTAAGTCCTGAAGAAAGAGGTATAGGCTACGTTTTTCAAGATTGCGCCTTGTTTCCTCATCTAACAATTTTACAAAATATATTTTTTGGTCTTAAAAAAAATGAAATAAATAAACAAATTAATAAAATTCAAAATTTAATGAATGAAATTAATATTTCTAATCTATCAAATTATTACCCTCATGAATTATCAGGAGGACAGCAACAACAAGTTGCTTTAGTAAGAGCGATGGCTTCAAACCCATATTTAATTTTATTAGATGAACCCTTTTCTAATTTAGATTCTAGACTAAAAGAAAAGATTAGGGATGAGATGCTCCATATTTTAAGAGAATATAATATTACAGCTTTACTTGTAACTCATGATCCAGAAGAAGCTATGTTTATGTCTGATAAAATCGGAGTGTTGAATAATGGTCATATAGAGCAATTTGGAAGCCCAATAGATTTATATTCACGTCCTAAGACTGCCTTTATAGCTGAGTTTTTTGGTGAAATAAATATTTTAGAAGGCATAGTAAAAAATGAAAAAGTTGATACTATTTTAGGATCATTTTATTGTCCAAAAAATTTAAATAATACAATGGTAACTGTAGTAGTAAGAAATGAAGCTATAAAACTTTTTTCTATAAAAAAAAATAAATTAGAAAAAAATAAAAATAACAAATTCGTTATTTCTCCTAATGAAGGAGTTGTTATGGAAACTAGATTGTTAGCAGGATCTACTCTTATTCATTTATCTATGAATACTAGAGAAAAAAATTATCATATACATGCAAGAATCCCGGGTTTAAACTTTTTTAACTTAGATGAAGTTGTAAAAATTTCTACTGATACAAAACAAATTTTTGTTTTTAAAAAATAAATATTAAATGTTACATAATATAATATATAGTTTATATATATTTATAATGTTCAATTTTTTTTTGGAGGTTTTATGGGTGCTTTTAGTATTTGGCATTGGGTTATTGTTTTAATAGTGGTACTTATACTTTTTGGAGGCAAAGGTAAATTGTCCGGAATTATGGGCGATTTTGGTAAGGGTTTAAAAAACTTTAAAGATCAAGTTAAATCTAATAAATCAAGTGATGAGAAAGATCTTATAGACGAAATACCTGAAGAAAAAGTTAAAGAAAAAAAATCAAAGTCTGTAAAGAAAAAGAAAACTGTAAAAAAGAAAACTTAATTTTAATTTTTTTAAAGAAAGTTAAAAATGCTCGATATTGGTTTTCAAGAATTCATTCTTGTAGCTTTTGTACTTCTTATTGTTGTTGGACCTAAAGACTTACCTAAAGTTTTAAAATCGATTACTTCATCTATCAGAAAGCTTAAATCTATGGCTTCTCAATTTCATTCTGGAATAGATGATTTAGCAAATGAAGCAGAATTATCTGATTTAAGAAAAGAAGTAGTTAATTTAGATGAAAAAAAAATAATTACCCAAGAAATGAAAAATCTAAAAGAATTTCAAAATAATGAAGATTTTCAAATTGATAATTTAAAAAAAGATATTGATGAAATTAAAAATATTGATGTGAAAAAAAATAAAAAATATTAAATATAATCTTAGAGATTACTTTGGCTGATAAAAAAAAATCAGAGCATAACATGACTTTGCTAGATCATCTTATTGAACTTAGAAATAGGTTATTGATATCTTTTTGCGCCTTTTTAGCTTTATTCTTTTTATGTTTTATAAAGTTTACTGATAACAATCAAAATCTTGCTGATATTGTTTATACTTTTCTTCAAGCTCCTTTGGCATCTCAGATTCTAGAAAATGGCGGAAGAATGATTTATACAGCTCTGCATGAGGGTTTTTTTACTCAGGTGAAGGTAGCTTTTTTTATCTCAATCTGTATTTCTTTACCAATATTTTTAATTCAGATTTGGCGTTTCGTAGCTCCAGGTCTTTATTTGAATGAAAAAAAGGCTTTCTTACCATTTTTATTAGCCACCCCAATTTTATTTATAGCTGGTGCTTCAATGGTATATTATGTAGTTGTTCCTCTGGCATGGGATTTTTTTCTCTCGTTCCAAGCTACAGGAGTTGATGGGGCATTACCTATTGAATTAGAACCAAGGATTTCAGAATATTTATCGTTAATTATGAAGCTTATATTTGCGTTCGGATTATGTTTTGAATTACCTGTTATTTTGCTGCTATTAACAAAATCAGGTATTTTGACGCCTGAGGATTTAGCTAGTAAAAGAAAATATGCTATTTTGACTGC
>TARA_B110000046_G_scaffold186016_1_pt1 | contig 12325 bp, 15 predicted proteins | sample TARA_B110000046 | Tara Oceans TARA_B110000046 (sample SAMEA4397157) | marine metagenome | biome: Polar Biome; feature: [DCM] deep chlorophyll maximum layer (ENVO:01000326); material: water (ENVO:00002006), including particulate matter (ENVO:01000060) such as... | depth 40 m
CGGCGCCCTTCGGGTGGGCTTCGCCCCCCGACAAGCTAAGGCTTGTCGGCTCCCCCCATTGGGGCATCCGTTACATTGGAGAGTTTTAGATAATGACAGGTGATTTTGTAAGGGATTTCGCACACGGGCTTACCTGGTTGGTTCAAGCTTATAAAGTTAGTGGTGTGCTCATTGGTCTTATTGCTGGTTTTTTTCTTGTGGTATCGGTTTCTCGTTATTTGGAAGAGGTGGAAAGCTGGGAGTTGTTTTTAGTGCCATTTGGGTTGGCCGTAGTGCTGGGGCCAGTATTGCATTTTGGTGTGCCTTGGTTGGTGAGTGATCGTATTGGGCCGGTGTCGATTGCCTGGTATTTCCTGGCGATTTGGTTTGTCGGTTTTTTTGTCGGGTGCTGGTTAGGGTATAAATACTTTAGGGAATGGGAACCCCAAATAGTGGCATGGCGAGAGCGAATCACACGCCGAACAGATCAAGAGAGGGATAAGAAGACTGATGTGCGTACTGTCCGTGATCAGCTTCCGGCTACGCCGGATCTGTTTGATGTTATGGAACACTATGAACCTGGATTTATTACCCTTGGTTTAGATAAGTCTGGGGAGCCTGTCAGGATTCCGTTTGATGCTTGGACGAGTAGTCATATTCAATTAGCTGGTACTACTGGTGCTGGTAAAGGTGTAGCGGCACAAATGGCTCTTACTCAAGCAACCCATGAAGGGGAAGCAGTTTTTGTACTTGATCCTAAGAATGATGAATGGGCACCGCACACACTTCATGCCGCAGCAGACGCTTGTGGCGTGCCCTACCATTTTGTTGATTTAAGAGACGGTCAACCAGCACAAATAAATCCGTTGATTGGTGCTAGTCGTGCAGAGTTGAAAGAAATGTTTTTAGCAGCCTTCTCGCTGGGCGAGAAGGGAGGTGATGCAGATTTTTACCGGTTAAATGACCGTAAAGCAGCTGGGGCGGTTGCGGCTTTGATGGCTGAGCATGAAAACCCTAGCTTTTCTAGTTTGTACCGTGATGTTTCTGAGTTGCCAGAAGTCAAAGAGGCAGCGGGTTTTTGGGGGGCTTATGAGGAAATGGCCGAACTTGAAAGCATTAACGGGTTAGGTATTGGTGTTGATTTTGCGGAAGTTATTGATAAAGGCGGTGTTGTGTATGTTGTCGGTTCTATGCGCAATTCGCCGGTAATGAAAGCACAGCGTATGCTGATGATTCGATTGGTTCAGATTTGTGAGAAGCGTGACCGAATGAAAAAACAGCGGTCAGTCTGTGTGTTCCTGGATGAATTGAAGTATCACCTTAGTAAACCTGCAATGGAAATTTTTGGGGCTGCGCGCGACAAGGGCCTACATGCCCTTATCGCTCACCAATCTCTTGCTGATTTACGGGATGTTCCTGCTGACTTGGATGCAGATGCAGTAGTAGGTTCGGTCATTGAAAATACGGCCCTTAAAATCATTTATAAGTTGCAAGACCCTGATACGGCTGAATGGTTGGCTCGCCGTTCTGGTACAAAATTGGTGGATGAGGAAACGCGCCGTATTGGTCGTAATGTGGCTCAAGCTGAAATATTGGACGATGATCGGGTGATCCGACAGGCAGAAACTTACTTGGTTGACACCAATATGCTGATGAACTTGCCCAAACGTGTGGCTGTGTTTTTTAGTGAGGATTTACCTCAGTTTATGGGTACCAGTCCTGTGGCTGTTGAAAAGAGTATTGATGCCATTGCGCCGGTGGCTGTGGCAGCAGAGGCGGTCATTATTGAGGATGACCCAGAACCGGAGAGTTTTGAAGAGTCTGAAGGGGTGTTAGTTGATCTGGAGATAGAAGATCCTGGACTTAACTTAGATGCGGGGTTGAAGTCTGACAGATATATGATGAAGGCCCTAGATGAAAGCGAAGGGCGGGATAGTAAAACAACGGATAAATTTAATCCCTTTGATGTGGAACTGGATGATGAGTAAGTACCTAATTAGTGATCCTGCTAAGCGTAAGGAAAGAGCGGCTGAAAAAGAAGAGTGGGTATTGGATTTTTTAAGGGATGAAATATATAGCACGACTAGCATCTTAGCTATGCAGATGGCCGTAGGTGAGCGTGCCGCTCGTACTGTCTTAAATCGTATGGAAAAGAAAGGTTTGTTAGTTAGGGATGAAGTCAAGTTTATGGGGATTAAGGCAGTTCCATTATGGGGAATTACAACCACAGGGTTAATGGAAGGTTTGACGCCAGAAGAAGTGAGTAAGATTAAATTGAGGTATCACACTCCAGGGCGTGTTTCTCCGTTAACCATTGCTCATACAATAGATGTTCAACGGTATCGTTTATATTGTGAAATTGAGCTGGATTATGATGATTGGAAGCCTACGCGCTTGCTACCAGCTCAAAATGAAAAACGTAATCACCCTTCTCGCTGGGCTGTTTATCCTGATGGTGTAGGGATGGCACCAACTAAAGAGAAAGATAAGTTTATACCGGTAGCTATTGAAGTGGAGCGGACTCGAAAAACGCCTCAACGTTATGTTCAGATTATTCGAGGGCATTTAAAAAATGTTGAAATGCAGAGGTATCAGAAAATAACTTATATCTGCTCAACTCAAAAAGCGGCTGATAGTTTGAAAGCCTTATTCTTACGATTAATGGTCGAGAAAAAAATATCGCTTTGGCTTGGTAATGATCAAAAATATGCCCCTGAGCAGTGCTTAAAGTTATTCAGGTTTCGCTCTATGGAAGATTTGAAGTAACGCACCTCGGTTTACAGGGGTTGTTAACCATTAATTATATGAGGTGTTATATGAAACCAGATCAGTGGAGGAAATTGGAATGAAAGGAGTAGCAGGTGCGATTTTGGCCGCGACACCGTTGGCGGCTATTGTTCTCTATTTTGCTCTGTCAGGTAATCAGCAGGTGCGTGTTGATCAGCAGAGGATTGAGACAAGTTTTAAGATAGATAACGCAGAATTTGACTTGGAGTTTGATATTGCGAACCGAGAAATATCGAATAATCCAATGACAAAGAAGGAATATTCAAATAGAAAATCTGAGATTGAGGTGCTGAAATCTTCGGCTGATCGATGGAATAAACGTTTTGATGAAGACTTCAAAAATATGGACTCTGAGCTGGCTGAATTGAAGGAGGCGATTAATGAATAGGTATGTTTTTTTTGTGCTACTTTTAGTGGCTTTTTCAGTGCATTCAAATCCAGCAGTTGATAATAATTCCTCTAGAAAAATAGGCTCTGAAGCTACTTCTAAGATTGATCGTAAAAAAGAAATCAAGGTGGATAATACAAAGAAAAAAATATCTTCTCAGACGAGTGATAAGCTTCGTTCAATGGATTTGTCTCGGCGTGATTTACAGAGTTTTTCTATTTCTGAAGATGTTCCGTTGTCTAGTATTTTGACACCTATGATACGTTCTGAAGAGGTTAATGTAGCGAGCACTAACTGGGATGATTTAGCTTATATTAAGAAGAATGGTCATCAGACTATGTTGGATGTCTGTCGATTGTATAGTTCAATATCAGCGGTGCCAACGGCCTTTCCTTATCATATTCCTGTGAGTGGGTTTAGAAGACCTGGTGTGCAGAAGGGGTGGATGGTTGTTGAGGGGGGAGCTGTTCATCAGTTTGTTCAGGATAAAGGGCTTTCTTATATCAACCCTGAGTACAAGATGAGTAGTCGCCTTTTTTCAGGTATGTCTAATATGAAACATATTTCTGATGCTATGGGACGAAGGTTGGATAATCCTGCAATGCCAGTGCGTTGTTTTTATTACTATGCCAGACTGGGAGAAGAGGTAATTAAGAATCTCTCTGACTCAACTATTGCTGTTGAGAAGAACAGTTCAAAAGAAACGCTATTCATTGGAATTGACTTAGGAGAAGCCGTTAAATTAGCTTTTCGTAAAACTATGTCAACATACAATCCATATGATATAGAAGAATTTGCTAATGTAGAAATAGACAAAGGGTGTCGTTTGCCAACACTTGTTGGTATTCAAAGCAATATTGTCGATTGGCAATGTGGTGGTCTCAGTGTTGATCCAAATGCGTTGTCTGCGTCGCTAGGAGGTGTCCCTATACTTGGGGGGAATACTTTCTTTGGTAAAACGGTAACTTTAAATCGTGTTAATGGCCATGACGTTGCAAATTCATTATTGGTCAGTGAGAGGCAGGGTTCTTCTGTTGCTGATTCAACTGAAACGGCGAAAGGTACATCACTTACTAAAGGACGTTCTACATCTACAGGTGTTGGGTCGGGGGTTGATAGTGCGTCTGGCAGTGGTGTTGGATCAAGAGGACAATGATGTTTTAAGACCCGCCTTATCGGCGGGTCTTGGTGTCACTCACAACAAACGCGTTTGTGACTAAAACACTCTCCAACCAACGGTGGGGTGTTGGAGAAGACGATTACATTATTGGTATATCAAGTCAAGAATGTGAGGTGTATTAATGGCTAAAAGTGAAGAAATGAAAGGGCTAATTGAATACTTAAAGTCGGCACCAGGTGTTCGGAATATTCAATATTTCTCACCAGTAGAGGCAGGAAGTCCATTCCAGGGTGAAGCAATTAAAAAACAGCCGCCGGTGGCTCGGCGCCTGCTGATACGATCAGAAAGCCGCAGAGGCACATAAAGATCTTATACTAAGTTTTAATAGTGATTTAGATAGTTAGATTTATAGAAGCGCTCTTTGCCGCGCAGGCACACCCGTAAAATATTGGTGGCGGAGCCACTAATATTTTACGGGTCTCTTTGTTAAATCGTATCTTCTGTAAGGGATAGTGTTCCTGTAATCCAGCCGAGCGGCTGTCTTTTGTCCAGAGGAGCCAATAGTTTTTCTTTTATTGTATATGTTGGTTGAAGACCAATACGGCCAGAGTATGTTATCTGAGGCGTAAGTTTGTAGGTATTTTCAGATTCTGAATAAGTAAAGGTGAGCTTTAGGGATAATCTACTTCCGTAAGTTTCTTGGATTGCTATGTCGCGTCGGGTTACTCGTTTCCCTAAAGCGCCTTCAAAGCCAATATGTTTTGGAAGGTCAAACTCACCTGAAAATACAATTTCTTTATAGCCATTTTTACCTGGGATCTCCATCCAATTTCCATTCTTAATAAATGGAGAGTAATAAAGGTTTGCAGCAATCATTGATCTGTGGCCCGTCAGGCGTATTTGTTTTACAAATGTCAAAGGATCGGTGATGGGATCTGGGTTTTTGACAAATGCATAGCTATGTTTAGGGTCTACTCCTGCTGAAACATTTTTTGTGGCGCATCCATTTATGACGAGTAAAGCACTTCCAATCAGGAAAACATGCATCGTGTAGAAAAGTTTTTTGAAGAGCATTTTATGTCCTTATGAGGTTTTCTGTAGCGTATTACAATTTGACATATTTTATTTATTTGATTGATTCTTTAATTCTGGAAATCGCTTGATCGACTAATATCCGTTCTTCGTTATTAAGGTTAGCTATTCCTTCGTCGTGAGCTTTAACAATTGCGGCTGCCTGATCTGAGTTCAGTGTTGCAGACACCGGCTGATCGTTAGTACCTAGCATGTCTTTATAGTATTGGAGAGTCGCCATTTTGAGATTCCTTTGAGTTGTTCATTTAGATTTTAAAGCATTGTAAAGTGTTGAACGTGATATTTTGAAATGCTCAGCTATTTCAGTGACGGGGATTGCTTTGTCATCGAACATGGCCTTTGCTTTTTGAATATTCTTGTCGCTGAGTTTTTTTGGTCGACCACCTTTACGGCCTCGAGCTCTTGCTGCGATCAGGCCTGCTTTTGTTCGTTCTTGGATGAGCGATCGTTCGAATTCTGATAGTGCTGCAAATATGTGGAAGATTAGCTTTCCACCGGCAGTGGTGGTGTCGATTGATTCATTGAGAGACTTAAACCCTATCTCTTTATTCTCAAGGTCAGTGATGATTTCAATCAGGTCTTTCAGGCTTCTTCCAAGTCGGTCTAAACGCCACACAATTAAAGTATCACCAGCTCTTAGGTGGTCTAGGCACTTTTGTAGCTCAGGACGTTCTTTTGATGAACCAGAGGCTGATTCTTCATATATTCGTTGGCATTCAACAGCCTGTAGAGAGTCACGCTGCAGGGTGGTGTTTTGCTCAGTTGTTGATACTCTGGCGTAGCCAATATTCATGCCTTAGTAGTCTCTGTGAATGTTGTTTGGGTGCCATTTACGGGATACATCGGTTCTGTCATTGCCCATATTTCGGAAAGAGATTTTGTCTCTATTTCCAACCGATGATTTGAGTATGGCTATAAGCAAAAAAGCCAAACTGAATCCTATGGCCAAGCTGGTGAGTAAAAATCCGCTCATATATTACCACCTGTCTTGTATGTGTCTGATGGCTGGAAGACTTTTATCGGTTCTACTGGCTTTGGATTTTTACTTCTGTTGCTGTGGTTCTTCCTAGGGATGAAATACCGGTCTCCGTAATCGTCCAGTAAGTCGCCTGTTTTTACTTCGCCAAGTAGCTGCAAAGTGTCGATGGCTTGGGTTCTGAATGCTTCAAAATCAACATCAGATGGAACAAGCATAGGTATCACGGCGATGACTTTATTCCCTCTGATCGCAGCCCAGTGCTTGCCTAGGTTATTTGTGTTATCAATATCCATAAAACATACCTTTTTTAAACATTGATAAGTATACGGGTTTTTGCACTGCATTACTCCAGTTTCGCATGCGAAACTGGGTGAATTTATGAAGTGCGGAAAACGGTGGTTTTTTGTTGCTGGGCCTGGTGAATGCAGCCCAGCGAATAGGGTTGGGATTAGCTAGTCCGTTATATATTCATATGCCCAGTTATATGCGTATTTTGATGCTGTAATTGCAACAGCTACTATTATTTGCCAAATACTTTGGGCGTACCATTTCAGTTCTATTGGGTCTGAGAAGTAACTAAGTTGTTCTTTAGTTGTCACTCCTCCCCACTCATTTAAAGCAGGAATTAAGGTTAGCCAGAATGCTGCTAGAATCCAGTTCCAATAACGTGTTACTGGGATCATGCGAGAAAAAACCGCCGCAGCTAGAACGCCAAAAAACACTAGAAGATTTCGACCAACACTTTGTAGGGTGTCAAATGATAATCCTGTGACCTGGTGTATTTTCCAGACGATTAGTCCCAGAATTATTACGGCTATACCGATTAGTAGCATGGCGCTGTCATCTTGGTTATTTCTATAAGTCATTATTACCTCTATGTATTTAATGTGTTGCTTATATTTGGCTTATCTGACGTGTTTTTCAATGAAATAATTTGAGTAGGTGAACTTTGTATTTTAAGGGGATGTCAGGAGGCACTGAAACGGAGCTGTTCTGGTGCCTTTTTGGTGCTGTTTTGGTGTTTATTGAGGTGGCCATAGGTCTATGACAAACTTAGGGGTTTTTTTGTCTGTGACTATAGTGGGGGCTATCTGTGGTGATTTGATGGCTTTCTCAACATGTCGTTTAAGTCTTCTTTTGTCGAGCTTTGTGATTGGTGCGCCGGATAAATAATAGTTTAAGGTTTCATCGCTACAGATACCTTTGAAATATGAAATTTTCCCTGATCTAAACAGTAGCTCTTTTCTATGGGTTGATATTCCATTAATCAGGCTGATCATATCGTCAACGATGTTGTTTAGGTGGCTTATAGCCATTGATGGCCCATTTACAGATGGGTGTTTCCATACAGGTTCATGGTGAGACAGGCGGTTCCTGAGCTTTTGTATTGGTTCCAGCTTGGCATGAATCTTTGAGTGTACTCTGTCAGATGGTTTTAAATTTGGGAAGACTATTCCTTCAAGGTGTGGCCATAATCTATCCTTGGTTTGAATGTCGTTATAATTTGATTCAAAAATCCCAACCCAAAAACCAAGCATTAATTCAGCTACTACAGAATCTGCGGTAGATTTTTTCCCAGACCTGGTTAATTTATCTTTTGCCTGTTTTAGCATGTTTTCATGATAAGACGTCCATATCTTTAATCCTTTTCTTGATCCGGTAGAAACTCCATTTCGGTAAAATTTGTTTTGTTTATAGGGGTTCTTTTTCATGTCAGCTAGGAACATGTCATTACCGGCTAGTTTGGTAATCTTGTCGAACCAGTCTGGTGTGTTGAAGTGTTGTGTAGCGTTAGTATGTACAGCATTTCTTAGGGTGACTTCTAAACATTGTAATATTGGGTACAGTGCTGATGCTACACGCTTATTCCATTGGTATGCTCCAATGAGTTTTACTGTGTCAGTCGATCCTGCAAGCTGTGTATAGGTACGCAGCCTTGGCTGCGATATGTTGGCTTCCAGGTCGAGAAAGTCTAATTCTTGCAATGTGTCCTCCAAGTTGCTATATTTCTGGGTAACGAACGTGTGGGACGTTCCCTGTCAGCAATATCGACATAACCCCTACGCATAGCTCGATTAGGTGCTTGAATAGAGTAGAGTGTTTAATCAAACAAAATAAGCGCTAATTAGCGCTTTTTTTGTGCCTTTTTTATACCTTTTTGGTGCTCATCTGGTACTAAAAAGGAACCTATTTTGTACCTTCTTTTACTTCTTCGGCAAGCTTTAGGATTGCCCAGCGAATAACATTTAGCTTTGTACGTCCTGTTTCTTTGGCAACTTCATCTAACTTAGAATATTCAAATTCGTTAAATGGTACTCGAATAGCTTTGTAGTCTCTCTTCGCTTTTGGGTCGAGGGTTGGTTTAGTTTCTGCTTCTTCAATGGTTGCCCCACCATCGGCGGCAGAGGCAAAGGCTTCAATTTGTTCTGCTGTAGGTTGGCGTTTAGCAATCGTGTTAGCTTGTGGTTCTCTACGCTTTACCATTAAAAAATCTCCTGTATTAGCGATTGTATTTCATCCGTGGCTTTTTGGTTCCCCATTTCGACTACTCCCAGACCTTCACTCATAGCGTCTCTGTAAATCTTTCGATCTCGAAGGATTGTGTTTAAGAGTTGTATCTCGGGGTAATCCAGGAGGTATTCACGGGCCTCGTCGGCTTCATGTACAACGGGGTTGGTAGGGGCCATTGTAATTAGGCCATGTACTGATAGGTCTGGATTCAGGTCTTTGGCTTGTGTGATTATTTCCTGCAAGTTAGGCAGTGTATCCAAGTCTGGTTGTGAAGGTCGGAAGGGAACTAGCAGAATGTTTGCAGCAGTCATGCCGGTGCGTAATTCTCGGCTATCACGACCAGCAGCATCAACAATTACATACTCATAACGTTTATCCAGGTCAATTAATGTCTCTCGGATATTTTCATATTTTTGTACACAATGAACCACTGGCAGGCTGTCATTACCTGAGCGATCCATTGACCAGTTGGCAGATGTGCATTGTCTATCTGCATCTACCAGAACTACATCACGACCATTTCTGGCAAGTTCTGCGCAAATATTTACAGCTGTGGTGGATTTACCACACCCCCCTTTTTGACTTCCTATAAGTACGATCATTGGTGCCGCTCCTGTACTGGTTTGGTGCTGGTTATATATCAATCTGGTACCGATTTTATACCCTTTTGGTACTGATTTGGCAAGTACCAAAAGGGTATAAAATCGGTACCAAAAATACAGGTGGTGTGTTTCGTTGGATTTTTTAGTTGTTTTTTATGTGCATAATAGTGTATTTTTATGCTTATTAGCTTGTGTTAGAACTATTTTTTTAGGGGGATGTGTGGAAATACGGATGCTCAGACAGTTATTCCAAGAAGGGCTGTTGCTGTCAGCAAGTGTTGTTCCTGCCCCTATGGAGCATGATCGTTGGTTGTTGGTGTTTGAGAAAGCGAACGGCAACCAGGAGCGAATAACTAAAGCTAGATCAAATATTGAGAAGGTCTATAAGCGAATCAATGGAGCTTTGGTTGATGCTCAGGAAATTGGCTTTAAGAGAGTGTCTGTAGAGTTTAACGACTAGATACGAAAAACCCGGCACAAGGCCGGGTTCGTAAAATCGATTGAATACCGGAGGATTTGGCGATCAGCCCAGTATTCACAACAACTAGGGAAGCTTTCTTTGTAGAGGGCTTTTAGGAAGCTATACAAAAGGCTTTGGAAGCTGTCGCGTATATTTAATATACGCGAGAACCCATCAGACCGCAACTTGTCGAGCCTATTTTGAGGCATCAAATTGTAGTGTTTTGATGAGAATAGCTTCCCTTGGTAATGAATTAGAGAGACCAATGGGAATAATAAAGTGCCATCAGCAACGATAGAACAAACGGCAAAAGTTGGTGAACAATACTATCAAGCAGATACAGCGTTAAGCCGGTTGTTGGCTGAAGCTCCGTATTTGCCTCGCTGTAGTGATAACAAAACAGCCGCGTTGGTTAGGCCGCGAGAATATGCGGTTCGCTATCCATATATGCAGGTTAACCGTTCAAATATGGTTAGCTGGCTTGTCTTTGATCTTGACCATTCAAATCCCCTCATTTGGGAAGATGAAAATCTACCCGCTCCAAATTTTGTAGTTACTAATCGCAAGAATGGTCATGCCCACCTGTTTTATGCCATTGTGCCGGTTTGTACTTCTGATAATGCTCGTTCTAAACCGATTCAGTATATGAAGGCTGTTTATGAGGCTATGGCAGCTCGATTAGATGCTGACCCTGCCTATAGTGGCCCTGTTGCTAAAACTCCTGGTCATCCTTGGTGGTCAACTTGGGAAATTCATGGGAATGAATATGAGTTAGGAGAGTTGGCTGATTATGTTGATTTAATTGTTAAGCCATTTTGGAGCACAAACCCCGATCTTGATGCGGTGTCTCATTCTCGCCATTGCTTGCTTTTTGAAGAGTTACGTTTTTATGCCTATTCCATTGTGAATAGAGAAAGAGAGCAGGGGACTTATAGGACATTTAAGCGATTGCTTGAGGCTTATGCCTACAACAAAAACAATTACCGCCAACGTGGTTTCTCTATGAATCTGAGTGTGTCCCAGGTTAACGCCACTGTTAAATCTGTGGCCCGTTGGACTTGGGATTGTTACACCGGCAATAGCCAGTGTCATCGCGGTGTAATGAATCTTGATAAATCGTTGCCACTGGTTGATCGTCAGCGTTTGGCAGCGGCACGTACTCACCAAGCGCGCCAGAAGACTGCTGAGTCAAAAATACGTGTTGCCTGCCGGTCTTTGCAGAAAAAGGGCTGTAAGCTCACTCAGGTGGCTGTAGCAAGCGCTGTAAACCTTTCTCGCCAAACAGTTGCCAAATATCAATACATTCTTGATGAAATAAGCATTTCTGCGCCTTCGAATGTTGTGCCGTTGGAGTCTGTTTCTGTTCAATCTGAGAGTGTTAATTATGCTGTACATCAGATATCAGCTCCCCGCAGGGGTGACGGTGTTGGGTCTGGTAATGAGCAATTAGGCTTGTTGTTCTCTGATGATGGTGTTGATTCTGATTGTTTTGATGTTCCTCTTGATGTTGTTTCTGACCCACCTAGTTAATTTTTAAATTCTATTACACATAAAAATATTTATATTTCGTTGGGGAGTGACTACGGGGGGTAGTGTGTAAAAGTTGTGGTCGATAATGTGGTCAGCGTCTTTTTGCTGTCCTCATTTCGTCCATCGGCTTTTGCATACGGTTATTCTGGTTAAAGCGTTTTTTGCTTTATCCAGAATAAAATCCCCGTAGTTGAGCGACCTTGTTTTTTCATCATTGTTGTGGCTTTTAGTTTAGTTTTTTTCCTATCGGAAAATTCTCTTGCTCTCTGGTGGTCGTTCTTGTAGCCTTTATTTCGTGCATAGCACCGGAGCGAGGAAGCGGCTACATATTGCAGAGCTAGAAGCGGTTGGTCAGTGGTTTTGATCAAGGCCCTAATGGGCCTCCCTTTAAATGCTGCGAGCGCTCGCATATAAAGGGTTGTAGGACTACGTCCTCTTTTTAAACCCCCTTCCTCCAAGTATTCGGAAGGAGCTTTAAAAATTCACCTGGGGGCCGCCTTGCTGCGCAAGACAACCCGCTTTGCGGGCCACTGCGTTGACCATGTTCCTGGGGCCCTAGATTATGTCACCAATTTTGCTTTAGCTACGCTGCAAAATGGTCGCCAAAATCTACCCTGAAACTTGGACAACTTGCCCTGATCTAGTAACAGTTTGGGGCCCTGCTTCGCACCCTAACTGTTACCAGGGGTTCTTAATAAATAAGCAGAACCTGTCATTTAGTTTGGGCTTCGCCTGATCAAACTAATTGCCAGAACCTACTTTTTTATACGAATGTCCGAAAGCGGGTTGTCTTGCGCAGACGGCGGCCCCCTTCCGCTGTCGCGGACTTTTTTCCGCTGCGCTCGGCGCCCTTCGGGTGGGCTTCGCCCCCCGACAA
>TARA_B110000046_G_scaffold184604_1_pt1 | contig 12320 bp, 9 predicted proteins | sample TARA_B110000046 | Tara Oceans TARA_B110000046 (sample SAMEA4397157) | marine metagenome | biome: Polar Biome; feature: [DCM] deep chlorophyll maximum layer (ENVO:01000326); material: water (ENVO:00002006), including particulate matter (ENVO:01000060) such as... | depth 40 m
ATGCAGTGGTTGGTGATCATGTGGCTGCGGCCCAGTTACAAGTATTATTAAGGGCTTTAGGTTGTAGCACAGAAGTTGTCTTTGGTGTTGACGCGCTTTGTCAGGCTGCTAGTGCCGACGGGGTAGACACTGTTATGGCGGCAATAGTAGGTGCGGTCGGATTGGCGCCTACACTGGCTGCGGTAAGGGCGGGTAAGAAAATATTGCTGGCTAATAAAGAATCACTGGTTATGGCCGGTGGTCTATTTATGCAGGCGGTACGAGATTCTGGCTCGATGCTGCTGCCGATAGATAGCGAACATAACGCTATTTTTCAATGCTTGCCCTACAACTATCAACTCGCTGATGGCTCTCAACGAGCACAGCGTGCTGGAATCAATAAATTACTGCTATCAGCCTCTGGAGGGCCGTTTAGAGGTTGGTCCACCGAGCAGATGCGTACAGTGACGCCAGATCAGGCTTGTGCTCACCCTAACTGGAGTATGGGGCGTAAAATATCGGTTGATTCAGCTTCATTGATGAACAAGGGGCTCGAACTTATTGAGGCATGTTGGCTATTTGATGTGCGAGCTGATCAAATTGAAGTTATTGTCCATCCGCAGAGTATTATCCACTCAGCTGTGCAATATGATGATGGCTCTGTTTTAGCGCAGATGGGTAACCCAGATATGCGCACGCCAATTGCCCACGCTATGGCTTGGCCTAAGCGCATAGACGCGGGTGTGGCAAACTTGAACTTATTTGAGATAGGTCAGTTGAATTTTGAAAAGCCTGACCTTGAGGCTTTCCCCTGCTTGCAGTTAGCCTTTGATGCTGCCAGGGCAGGCGCTAATGCCCCAGCCATTTTAAACGCTGCCAATGAAATTGCGGTGCAGGCGTTTCTCGATGAGCGCATAGGCTTTGGGCAAATATCACAGGTAGTCAGGCAAACCCTGTCGAATCTAACATTTACTGAACCGGAATCACTTGATGCAGTCCAAGAGTCCGACAATCAAGCTCGCGCTTACAGCGCATCTTATATAACGGAGATCGAGTTTTAATTTATGGCCTTATTACAGACATTGTTTTACACCTTTATTGCTCTGGGAGTGCTGGTTACCTTTCACGAGTTCGGGCATTTTTGGGTGGCGCGCCGTTGTGGTGTCAAAGTCGAGCGATTTTCAATTGGTTTTGGGACGCCTCTTCTCAGATGGCGCGACAAACAAGATACCGAGTTTGTGTTGGCTCTACTGCCCCTTGGCGGCTATGTAAAAATGCTTGATGAACGTGAAGGCAATGTTGCTGAAGAAGATCGCCCTTATGCATTTAACAGCAAAACTGTGTGGCAGCGTATCGCTATTGTTGCTGCGGGACCCCTAGCCAATTTTTTACTCGCCTTCGTGGCCTTTTGGCTTGTTTTTCTCGCGGGTGAACGGGATCTTGCACCTGTAGTGGGGCAGGTCCAGGTTGGCTCCACTGCCGAACAGGCGGGGTTTCAGGCCGGCATGGAAATTGTTTCCATAGACGGCCAGTTGACACCTACCTGGAGTTCTGTGTCACGTAAACTGTTTGACTTTATTGGTACCAGCGGAGAGATTCCTTTTGTAGTTACCTACCCGGACTCAACAGTGCAATATGAATTACCCGTGGCCGTATCGACCTGGTTACGTGAGTCCGAGGAACCGTCTCCGCTTCGAGATCTTGGTGTGAGCCCTCCTTTTGAACTAGACATACTCAGTTTAGCGGCCGTTGTTGAGGGTGGAGCAGGCGATAACGCCGGACTGCTCGCGGGGGATCACTTGATCGCTATTAATGGCGAGACTATCACTGATGTGAATACCTTTGTTGCCACTATTTCTGATAGTGCAGGCACTACAGTAGTGTTGGATATTGAACGAGAATTGCAGCGCCTTACTCTTGAAGCCACGCCTCAGTTGACAGACCGTGATGGCGAACAGGTAGGGCAGTTAGGCGTTAGGTTGTCATCGACGGGAAAATTTCCGCCCCAGTATATTCGTGAGGTTGACTACGACGTCCTTAGTGCCATTCCGCGCAGTATTGCAGAAACCTATAATATGAGCGCATTCGTGCTCAAATCGACCGTTAAACTAGTGGTTGGCGATCTCAGCCCTAAAAACCTCAGCGGTCCGATTACGATTGCCAAGGTCGCTGGAGATTCAGCGAGGTCTGGAATTGACAATTTTATTCGCTTTGTCGCTATTCTCAGTATAATGCTTGGCGTAATGAATCTATTGCCTATTCCGGTTTTGGATGGCGGTCACCTCATGTATTATTTGATTGAGGTTATTAAAGGTTCGCCCGTATCAGACAGGATTCAGATCGTGGGGTATAAAATAGGGTTCACTATGTTGATGGGGTTGATGGTGTTTGCAACCTACAATGACGTTATGCGGCCTTTTTAACCTGCGAATTATAACTAACAATTGGATTTAACTAATCACATGACGCGTCTGTTTTCTCGCCTACTAGTATGTTTTGTTTTAGCCGCCACAATCTTTGCGCCTGCTGTTTCTGCAGATGTTTTTCAGGTTGATGATATTCGAATTGAGGGGCTACAGCGTGTTTCTGCGGGTACCGTATTTGCCGCGCTACCGATCTCTGTTGGAGACCTTATTGACGATCCCCTCGTGCGCGAGGCAACCCGATCATTATTTCGTACTGGGTATTTTGCCGATGTCATTATGGCGCGGGAAAACGGTGTCTTGGTTATTGGCTTATCTGAGCGTCCAGCGGTTTCGGAAATCATTCTTGAAGGAAACAAGGCCATTGAGACTGACCAGCTGTTAGATGCCTTGCGTGACAATGGTCTTGCTGAAGGACAGATTTTCCGGAATGTTATTCTGGAAGGAATGGTGCAAGAGCTGCAGCGCCAGTACGTGTCTCAGGGTCGCTATGGGGCATTGGTAAAAACCGAGGTACAGCAATTACCACGTAATCGGATCATTATTAATATTAATATTGATGAGGGCGACGTTGCTAAAATTAGGCACATCAATATTGTCGGCAATGAGGACTTTTCTGAAGAGGTATTACGAGAAGAGTTTGAGCAGAGCTCTACTGGCTGGTTATCATGGATAACCAGCGATGATAAATACTCTAGGGAAAAGCTATCTGGGGATCTAGAAACGCTTGAAACCTGGTATCTAGACCGAGGTTACCTGCAGTTTGCTGTACAAAGTACTCAGGTTTCAATAAGCCCGAATAAAGAGTCGGTGTATATCACCATTAATATTGATGAGGGTGATATTTTCACTGTGGGTGAGATTGAGCTTGCAGGTGAGTTAATGATTCCAGAGCCACTGGTTCGGGCGATGATTCTAATGCGTCCTGGTATGACTTTCTCACAGACCCTCATGACTACGTCGAGCGAATATATAACTCGACGACTGGGTAATGAGGGCTATACGTTTGCTGAGGTCACTGGATTCCCAGATCTTGATGAAGAAGAAAAGACCGCCAAAATCACCTTTATGGTCACGCCAGGCATGCGTGCCTATGTCCGTCGTATTGAATTTAGAGGCAATACCAAAACCGCCGACAATGTGCTACGTCGCGAAATGCGTCAAATGGAAGCGAGTTCAGCCAATAATGCCCTTATCGAACATTCGAAGGTACGTTTAGAGCGTCTCGGATATTTTAAAGAAGTGACCAGCGAAAATGTGCCGGTGGCTGGCACCAATGATCAGCTCGACGTTATCTTTACAGTGGAAGAGCAACCCTCAGGTTCTGTGGGTGCCAGTGTTGGTTTTGCTCAGGGCACCGGCCTTATTTTAGGCGCTAACCTGAGTGAAAATAACTTTCTTGGCACAGGAAAGCAAGTGGGGGTAGGCATTAACAAAAGCACCTACCAGAGTTCATTAAATTTCAGTTATACAGAGCCCTATTACACCATTGATGGGGTGAGTGTTGGTTATAGTCTGTATGCGCGTGAAACCGATTATGGTGACTTCAATATTTCTAGTTTCTCCACTAATACCTATGGTGCTAGTGTTAATTGGAGTTACCCAATTTCTGATATTCAGCGTATTGGTTTTGGCTTCGGTTATGAAAATCTTGATGTCTCTACGGGTACCTATGATTCCAAAGAAATCACCGACTTTGTTACTGAAAATGGCAATTTATTTGACGTCTTTACGTTCAATGCCAACTGGGTAAAGTCCACGCTAAACCGCGGCATGTTTGCCACTCGCGGTACATCGCAGCGCTTTGGGCTTGCGTTAGCGCTACCAGGGTCTGGGCTTGAATACTATAAATTGACTTATACCGGGGAATATTTACGTGGCCTGTATGGGCCTTTAACACTCAAGCTTAGAGCCGATTTGGGGTATGGTGAAAGCTATGGTGACACCACGACAATGCCTTTTTTCAAGAACTTTTATGGCGGTGGTTTTGGGTCTGTGCGAGGCTTTAAACGTAACACCTTAGGACCCCAGGATACTCCTCCTTGTGATGAGGTGCGCTGTTTCGATGATCCAGACCCCATTGGTGGTAACGTTCAAATTGAATTTGGCGCCGACATTATTTTCCCGTTGCCTTTTCTAAAAGATCAACGTTCTGTGCAGTCCTCACTGTTTTTTGATGTGGGTAATATATTCAACACTAAATGTGGTGAAAGTCAGGTTAGCTGTTTCAAGCCTGAAGTAGGTGAGTTGCGCTACTCTGCGGGGATAGGGGCAACTTGGTTAAGTGGGTTTGGTCCAATTACATTTAGTATTGCAAAACCTTTAAATGCGAATGATTTTGATGAGACTGAAGTATTTCAGTTCTCATTGGGTAATCAATTTTAATAATTAAATAGTTAGGAGATATATTGTGGGTAAGATGAAAGCTCTTGTGTTAATAGTATCAGCCGGTTTGTTTTCAGTGAGCGCGGTGGCAGCGGAAAAAATTGCAGTTGTAGATATAGCCCGTGCTATTTTCGGGTCAAATGCTGCTCAGGCAAGCCTTCTGGAGGCCGAGCAGGGCGCAGACTTCGTCAGTCTTAAAGCAAAGTATGAAGGATCGGCCGCAGACCTTCAGTCGCTGGCCAAAGAGGCTGAAAGCAAGCGTTTAACTTGGTCGCAAGAACAGGCCGTTGCGCATCAAAAGAAAATGGAATATGCCAAAGCAGATGCCGAACTAGCGGGCCGCAAGATCCAAGCAGAGCAAAAGCAGCTGCAACAGAAGATTATGCAGGACTTAGGTCCGATTGCGCAGCAAGCACTGCAAGAAGTTGTTGCGGAAGAGGGTGTAACTATCCTTTTGCGTGCAGAATCTGTGATGGTTGCATCACCTGAAAGTAATTTGACTGCCAAGGTTGCAGACCGCTTAAACCAAAAGACTAAGTAACTCTATGAGTCGAGATTATTCCCTGGGTGAAATCGCCACGCATCTGCAAGCGCAGTTGCGCGGAAACCCTGATGTACGAATAACTGGACTCAATAGTTTAAAAAAGGCGTGTGAAGGTCAGCTGGCCTTTCTATCAAACCCAAAATATGCCAGTCAGCTTGAAGGCTGCAATGCTGAGGCGGTGATATTAACTGCGGTTCAGGCAGAGTCTTATTCTGGTAACTGTATTATTTTGGCCAACCCCTACCTAGGTTACGCCAAAATATCTGCCTGGTTCGACGACGCTCCTGCGCCTGCTGCCAGTGTCCATCCCTCAGCGGTTGTGCACCCATCAGCACGGATCAAAGATGACGTTTATCTTGGGCCGAACGTTGTGGTCGAAGCAGGCGCTGCGTTGGGTTCTGGTTGTCGGGTTGAGGCCAATTGTTTTATTGGTGCTCGCTCGGTCCTCGGTGCGCACTGTTGGCTGGCGGCTAATGTGACAGTTTATCACGATGTTGTGCTGGGTGATCAGGTGCGTGTCCACAGTGGAACTGTTATCGGTTCAGATGGTTTTGGCTTTGCGCCTAATGGTGCTGGCGGTTATCAGAAGATCCATCAAATTGGTGGCGTTGAGATTGGTAATAATGTTGAGATTGGTGCCTGTACTACAATCGATCGCGGCGCCTTGGAGAACACCAAGATTGGAAATGGTGTCATCATAGATAATCATGTGCAGATAGCTCACAACGCTGAAGTTGGCGATAACACCGCTATGGCAGCATACTCCGGGTTAGCAGGCAGTGCCAAGATCGGCGCTAATTGCACGTTGGCCGGGTTCGCCGGCCTAGTGGGCCATATCAGTGTTTGCGATAACGTTGTCTTGACCGGACGTACGTTGGCAACCAAGAGTATTACAAAACCGGGAATCTATTCGTCTTCATTGACCCCATTGTTGCCGGATCTAGAGTGGCGAAAAAATGCCATACGTATTACCCAGCTCGATAGCATAGCGCGTCGGTTAAAAGAGTTAGAGAAACACCAAAAGTAGTAATCTTCACAAATAGCGGTAAATTAAGTAATGACAATGAATGTAAATGAAATAATGGCGCTGTTACCTCATCGCTATCCTTTTTTATTGGTTGATAGAGTGCTGGAAGTGACTCCCGGTGAACGTATCCTCGCCTATAAGAATATAACGGCCAATGAAGATGTGTTTAACGGGCATTTCCCAGGCGCGCCGATCTTTCCTGGCGTAATGATTGTTGAAGCCATGGCTCAGGTGTCTGGTATTCTGGGCTTTGTGACAACAGGCGAGTCAGCTGACGATGGCAAACTGTATTTGTTTGCTGGGGTTGATAAGGTGCGTTTTAAGCGCCCTGTTGTGCCGGGTGATCAGTTAATGCTGACCTCTGAGGTTGAGGCTGTTAGACGCAACATATGGCGCTTTCGTACTACGGCGACAGTAGAGGGTAAGACCTGTTGTGAAGCGACCCTACTATGCGCCTATCAAGATAAAGACACATTAGCATGATAGATTCGACAGCGCTTATTGATCCCTCAGCGTTTATTGGCGACAATGTTAGCATTGGTCCGTGGACTATTATCGGTCCAGATGTGGTGATTGGTGATGGCTGTGATATAGCATCTCATGTGGTGGTTCGCGGCCCAACAACGATGGGCGCCAATAATAAAATTTATCAGTTTTCGACCATTGGTGATGATACCCCCGATCTGAAGTACCAAGGTGAGGTAACGCGCTTAATTATTGGTGATAACAACACTATTCGTGAAGGTGTCACCATCCACCGGGGTACCGTTCAAGATAATAGCGAAACGGTTATTGGCAATCATAATTTGCTGATGGCTTACGTGCATATAGGTCATGATTGCGTGGTTGGTAATCACTGTGTGCTGGTCAATAATGCGAGCATTTCCGGTCATGTCTATGTGGGAGATTGGAGCATACTCTCCGGTTATGTCCTGGTGCATCAATTTGTGCATATTGGCCCTCATTGCTTCATTGGCCCGGCCGCCTTTATTTACCATGATGTTCCGGCTTTTGTAACTGCCTTTGGCAGTCCTGCGGAACCCAGAACGATCAACCGTGAAGGGTTGAAACGCCGAGGCTTTACGATTAATCAAATAGCGTTGGCTAACAAGGCCTATAAGCTGCTTTATCGACGTGGACTCCAACTCGATGAAGCTTTAAGGGAAATAAAAGCTTTGGGAGATGATGTTATCATCTCTATGCTGCTGGCGTCTGTTGAAAATTCCACACGCGGCATCATTCGCTAGACGATGAAATTATTGCCGCCAGTCTTCGCCATGGTTGCCGGAGAAGCCTCTGGCGATGTACTTGGCGCAGATCTTATTCGCGCCCTAAAGAAACACTACCCCAATGCAGTGTTCGAAGGTATCGGTGGCCCCAAGATGCAAGCCGAGGGCTTTCATTCTCTGTTTCAAATAGATCGTCTCTCAGTGATGGGCTTTGTAGAACCCTTTAAACGGCTGCCTGAACTTTTGCGTATGCGCGGCACAGTGATCAAGCGCTATTTGAAGAATCGGCCCCTCGCATTTATTGGCATAGACTCCCCCGACTTTAATGACACGATTGAGTTTAAATTACGCCGAGCGGGGGTAAAAACTATTCACTATGTGAGTCCGTCCGTTTGGGCATGGCGCCAGGGTCGCATAAGAAAAATTAAAAAATCTGTCGATCTAATGCTCTGTCTATTGCCCTTTGAAGCGGCGTTTTATGAAAAGCATGAGGTGCCCGTTAAATTTGTTGGTCATCCGTTGGCTGGGCAGTTTGCATCTGAGCCCAATACTCAGGTAGCCAGGCAGCAGTTGGGTCTTGAGGTGGATAGCCCCGTTCTTTGTATCATGCCTGGTAGTCGGGCAGGTGAAGTCAGCATGATGACTGAGGTATTTCTTGATACAGCGCAGTCACTTATGGCGTTAGTGCCTGGGTTACAGTTTATAATCCCGGCGGCTAATAATGCTCGCCATGCACAGTTATCAGCACTGTTAGCGCTAAGGCCTCAGCTCGAGATTAAATTAATAATGCAGCAGTCGCACACTGCTATGGAGTCCTCCGACGTGGTTCTGCTGGCCTCAGGGACCACGGCTCTAGAGGCTATGCTACTTAAAAAGCCTATGGTTGTGAGTTATAAGCTGGGGGCTATTACCTATCAACTAGTGAGGCCTTTTATCAAAACCCCCTTTGTGTCGATCCCCAATTTATTGGCCAATAAAATGTTGGTCCCAGAGCTTATTCAAGATCAGGCGGTCGTCAGTCATCTTTCGGCTGCTGTGCTAGAGGCATTGGATGAAACCAAGCGTTCTGCACTAGTGGCTAGTTTTGATCAACTACATCAGCAGTTAGCGGTTGAGTCTGGTGATATTGCCGCGACAGCCATCGCAGAATTGGTTAGTGTCGGTAACACTCTATGAAGCATTGGGATGCTCCTAAAGGGGTTCGTTTTCTTGCTGGTGTCGATGAAGTAGGGCGTGGCCCACTGGCCTGGGACGTGGTCACCGCCGCAGTTATCCTGCCCGCCGACCATGGTATAGAGGGCTTAACAGATTCTAAGGCGTTGTCGGCGAGGCAGCGAGAAAATTTGTATAAAGATATTATTAGCCGCGCTCAGTGCTGGTGTGTTGGGCGCGCGACTGTAGCAGAAATCGATCGCTTTAATATATTGCAGGCCACCTTGATGGCCATGCGACGCGCAGTGATAGGCTTAAAAATTCAGCCGGACTATGTGGCTGTGGATGGCAATCGATTGCCCCAGTGGGAATATAAAGGCGAAGCGGTGGTCAAGGGTGATGGCCGTGTTGAAGTAATAAGCGCAGCTTCGATAATTGCCAAAGTCGTGCGCGATGCCGAGATGAAGGCAATGGACGCTAAGTACCCGGGTTATGGGTTTGCCAAAAATAAGGGCTATGGTACTGCTCAGCATCTTGAGGCCCTTCAAAGAATTGGCCCTTCGCCGATTCATCGTCGCAGCTTTGCGCCGGTTAGAAAGGAGCTAACACTAGAACAAGCGCCCCTGTTTTAGCCCTGGGTGGTGATCCCTTTTTGTAATGAGCAGAAAGGCCTTGAGTTAAGGTCTACCAAGCATTACATTCTTCGCGATAATAAAAATAATCGACGGGAGCTAAACGTTTGAATTACGCAGAAATTACCGGGTGGGGCAAATATGCCCCACCGCTTCTTATGACTAACGATGATATGGCTAAAATTATAGATACCAGCGACGAATGGATATTTTCTCGCTCTGGTATTCGCCAGCGTCACTACAGCCATGTGTCAACTGGAGAAATGGGCTGGTTGGCAGCAGAGCGTGCCTTAGCTGCCGCGGGTGTCGATGCTCAAGACATTGATCTGGTGATACTGGGGTCAACGACACCGGAAGAAATTTGCCCTAATACCGCAAGCTTTATTAAAAATAAACTTGGCGCTAAAAAAGCGGCTGCTTTTGACCTGAACTCTGCTTGTACTAGCTGGTTGTATGGCCTCAATGTGGCCACGGATATGATTAAAGCTGGGTCGATAAAGAAGGCCTTGGTGGTGGGTTCAGAGCGGATTTCTCTGGCCATGGACTGGCAGAAACGTGAGTCATGTTTTTTATTTGGCGACGGTGCCGGAGCTGTTGTTATTGAGGAAACCGAGACTGCAGCGGGTCTGTTAACGGGGAAAATGAGTTGTGTTCCAGATAGCCGAGAGTCTCTGCACCTGCCAAGCTGGGGCATGTCGCCGAAGCACCTCACTGACGATGTGTTTGTCTCGCTCAATTTTGACGGCCAGGAAATATTTAAAAGTGCGATCATGGGCATGGGAAAAGCAATCGCCGATGTGCTTGAGGCCGAAGGTTTAACTGCAGACGATATAGACTTGTTTATTCCTCATCAGGCTAATTTGCGCATTATTCAAACACTGGCCAAGCGAATCAAATTCCCAATGGAAAAAGTTGTGGTGGTTATTGATAAATACGCCAATACCTCCGCGGCTGCTATACCGCTGGCGATGTGTGATGCTCTGGAAGCAGGTATGATCAAACCTGGCATGACCATACTGACCGCAAGTTTTGGTGCCGGTTTAACCTGTGGTGCTGGAATTATAAAGTGGGGTCAACGAGTCGAGCCTGTGGCTGTATCGGAGAAAAGTATAGCTCCTTATGACGGTACAGTTTTTGACCTGATGGAACATAGCTTTACCCATTACGGCGTTGATGCAGCCCATCTGTTAACAAAAAACATGTAAATGGAAGTGCCAGCGACAAAATGAAAAATGAGTTTGTTCACCTAAGGTTACATTCTGAGTACTCGCTGGTAGACGGCTTGGTGCGTATCAAGCCCCTGGCCAAAAAGCTGGTAGAAATTGGTATGCCTGCGGTGGCCCTTACTGACTTCAATAATTTCTTTGGCCAGATTAAGTTTTACAAGGCCAGTCAGGCTGCGGGATTAAAGCCAATTGTTGGCGCCGATTTACTGGTGCTAGATGAAGACGGCGAGGGCAGTCCTACGTCGTTAGTGCTATTGGCGGCTGATCAAGACGGCTATAAAAATCTTACCATTCTTATTTCAAAGGCTTATCAGCAGGGTCAGCGGATGGGCGTTCCGACCATCAAACGCTCATGGTTGCCAGAGTATAGTCAGGGGTTGATCGCCCTGTCTGGAGGGCGTACAGGCGAGATTGGTGTGGCTCTTATATCTGGTCGAACTGCAGATGCCGAACAGTTGTTGCTTGAGTACATGGGAATGTTTGAGGATCGTTTTTACCTTGAATTGCAGCGTACAGGTCGACCAGGGGAGGAGGACTATCTGCACAAGGCCGTCGATTTGGCGAGTATTCACAGCTGTCCGGTGGTTGCTACTAATGATGTACGGTTTATTACTGCAGATGAATTTGAAGCCCATGAAGCCAGAGTTTGTATTCACGAGGGGCGGGCGCTGGATGATCCGCGCCGAGAACGTCGTTATTCAGATCAACAGTATCTGCGCAGTGCCGATGAAATGGCCGAGTTGTTTGCCGACATTCCCGAGGCTTTACAAAACAGCGTAGAGATAGCCAAACGCTGCAATCTAGATCTGCGTCTAGGAGAATATTTTCTTCCAGATTATCCCATTCCCGATGGCCTAACCATCAATGAATTTTTTATACAAGAATCAGAGGCCGGGATGCAGGAGCGGCTGAATTTTCTCTTTGACAGTCAGGCCGATGACTTTTCTTCTAAGCAGGCGGTGTATGCCGAGCGTCTCAAGTTTGAATTAGATATTATTATTCAGATGGGATTTCCCGGTTACTTTTTGATCGTTATGGACTTCATTCGCTGGGCAAAAAACAATGATATTCCTGTGGGCCCTGGCCGAGGTTCGGGTGCAGGCTCACTAGTTGCCTATGCCCTAAAAATTACCGATCTGGATCCTTTAGAATATGATTTGTTATTCGAACGGTTCCTCAATCCCGAACGAGTATCCATGCCCGATTTCGATATTGATTTTTGTATGGAAGGACGCGACCGGGTTATTGCCTATGTAGCTGAACAGTATGGCCGCGATGCGGTCTCTCAAATTGTTACCTTTGGCACCATGGCTGCCAAAGCGGTAGTGCGCGATGTCGCGAGAGTCCAGGGTAAGTCCTATGGTCTTGCTGACAAACTGTCGAAACTGATTCCCTTTGAAGTAGGCATGACGCTGGAAAAAGCGGTTGAGCAGGAAGATGCGTTAAGTCAGTTTCTTGACCAAGATGAAGAGGCCAGTGAGATCTGGGCTATGGCCGTTCAGCTCGAAGGGGTATCGCGTAACTGTGGCAAGCACGCGGGTGGAGTGGTTATTTCTCCGACGGTAATTACCGATTTTGCCCCAATTTACTGCGACGATACTGGCGCGGGTGTGGTCACGCAGTTTGATAAAAATGATGTAGAAGAGGCAGGGCTCGTTAAGTTTGACTTTTTAGGGCTGCGTACCCTAACGATTATTGATTGGTCCGTGCGCATGATTAATCG